>Ga0129336_10000920_pt1 | contig 17414 bp, 11 predicted proteins | sample CPB6_02_DNA_FD_96878 | JGI IMG/M metagenome (GOLD analysis project Ga0129336, IMG submission 96878) | Freshwater to marine salinity gradient microbial communities from Chesapeake Bay, USA - CPBay_Sum_0.6_0.2_DNA | ecosystem: Environmental > Aquatic > Marine > Coastal | place: USA: Chesapeake... | reverse complement strand
TTTCTCTTGTAAATTTATCTGAGCCTAGTTTAGCTACGTCTTGATTTAATTGATCGTTTGAGCCGTAATATGTCTGCCAGTCTGAGTCTATTTTTGATTTAATACGTTTACGTTTTTTATTACCGTTTTTTAGTTTGATAGTTTTATAGGTTGTTTTTGAAAACTTGCTTAATTTTTTGCCAATATATTTTTTATTTGTGACTGTATTGGTGATTAGGTAAACAAACCCAATACAGTCCTCGGGTAATTCGTTTATAATGCTACCTTGAAATGTCCAAGACATTCATCATTTGGCAGACTTTGCCTCTTTCCTTGCTGCTTTTTCTGCTGTGATTTCATTACGTCTAGTTTTAATAGTCTTACTCATTTCTGCAAGCGCCTTTCTAGCTCGTGTACCTGCTGCGGCATTACCGCTGATAAACTTTTCGTCTTCTTTCATAAACTCTTCAAATAGTCTTTGTAGTTGTGCTGTTGTTGTGTCCATTCTTTTTTCCTTTAGGTCTGCCTGGTTTACCCTTATTGGCTTCACGCCAGGCTTTTAATTCTTCTTTTTTACGTTTCTGTTCTATTTTATAGTTTTCTAAACTTTCAAAATATGCTGCAATACTTGCTCGCCATAATTTTCTTTCTAGCTTAATCATAGCTTTTATAGCTTGGCTAAATGCTCTTGCCGGCCTTTGTCCACCTCGCCTTAAGAACAGATGATGGTAGTTATGCAAATTTACAGCGTGTTCCAAATATTCTGAATATAAGGACTTATAATACTCTAACTTTTCATTGGACATAATCTATATCATTGCTGTATGAAGTAAATCCGTTTTCTTTTATTACACGTAATACATTATTAACTCTACCTACTAGCTCATCTTTGTGACTGATAAGGTAGATATTTTTATTACGATCCCTTGCCATCTTTTTAAGCACTGCCAATGCTGCCTCTACACCTGCTGAGTCCATACCAGCATCTACTAACTCGTCAATGAACAAAAGATTGATGTTTTGATATAGTCCTTCCCATACATCTCTAAAGGCGAAACTCATGGATAAAATTAATCTATTACGTTCTCCCCTGGAAAGATTATCAAAGTCTAGGTCCTGTCCTAACTGAGTAATTTCCACATTAAGGTCATTTTGAAACTTAACTTGATGCGGTAAGCCCAGTTTATCTATATAATAGCCTAGTCGTTTGTTTAGATAAGTTAAGTTTTGATCAATAATACGTTTACGTATGAAACTATCTTTATTTGTTAACAGTTTATAAAGAAACTCTTGATGTTCTTTTAACTTTACAAGGTCGTTCACTGCTGTCCAGTCTATATCTTGCAGTGCTGTATTTTGAAGTTCTTCAATCTGTTCTTCGTATGGATTTATTTCTGCTGCCTTATCTATTAATGTTTTTTCTAAGTTAGCAAGATTGTTTTTATGACCTAATGCTTCTGCTTCTGTTTCATAAAAGGTGGAAGGTTTTTTAGGTTGATTAACTATAGGTTCTATTTCATTTATAACATTTCCTAGATCCTGCACAACTTTTAAGGCGTAAGTTTCTGCATCCTGTTTGTAGGTAAGAGCTTCTGCCAGCATTTCTTCATGTTTATGATCATGTAGTTGCTGCTCACAGGCATGACATCGTTTGTCTTTAAGTTTTTCTATTTCTGAAAGATATTTTTTTACGGTTTTTTCAGCCTGCATTACCGCAGTTTCTAGAGTTGCCTGTTGTTTCCTAAGTTCTTTAAGTCGTTTGTCATTCTCTAGCCAAGTCTTTAAAGCAGAATGAGCTGCTATTTCACTGTCAATGTCTACAGATTCCAAGTTTACAATAGCTCTGCCCAGCGACTCTAACTCTTGATCATGTTTATTACTCCAAGCAGAGCTTTTTATTTTTAGACTGTCGATACTTTTTTGTACATTTTCGTTAGCAGCCTTTATGGCATCTATCTTAGCTGTTTCTTGTTGAATAAGATCTTTGGAATCTTTTATAACATTTTTTAGTGCCTCTGCCTTTTCACTAAGTTGTGTAATTCCTAATAGTTGCTCGATGACTTCCCGTTGATCGGCAGCTCGCATACTAAGAAACGGTTCAGTGTAAGTATTCAATGCTACAAGATGTTTAAACATAGTATGACTCATCTCTAACATATCTTCAATGTTACGCTGAGTTTCTCTACTATCTCCTTGACTTTCATCTTCGGATTCGTCAGTCTTCATTTCCGAATCGTTGACAAACAGTTTTAATACATTAGGTTTGCGGCCACGTTCGATGCGATATCGGTTACGATTCTTTTCGAACTCTACAGTAACTAACATATTTTTGCCGTTAGTTTTGTTGATAAGATTTTCTTTACGTATATTTGTCAGTGCCTGACCATAGAGAGCATAGCTTAGTGCATTAACAATAGTAGTTTTGCCTGTACCATTTCTTGAGCCTGTGTCATCTCCTCCTAGATCTAGGTTTGAACCTAGTACTAGAGTAAGATGTTCACGATCGAAATCTACAGCCTGAGTTTGGTTACCCACACTCATGAAGTTTTTTACAGTTAAGTTTTTAAGTTTGAACATTATAGATTGTTATAGATTTCAATAAGAGTATTTTTGTTATATTGCCCATTGTCTAAGCTGAGTAGTTGTTCGGCCACAATTTGATCCACACTTTCGAAAACTGCATCAGGATTATCTTCATATGTGCCTTCTAGATTACTTTTATCTAAGATAAGACTGATTTCACGTATGTCATACTCATTCATAAAAGTTTCTTTAATAAAGTTCGCTTCTTCAAAACTAATATCAATATCTAAGTTTACTTTTAAGTGCATTTTAGACTTCATAACCGTTTCTTTACGATCAATAAGGTCACTAAGTGTTATGGTGCGATACTTAGGACAATCTTCCCAGTCATGAAACTCTGGTTTGCCGCCCCATTCTAATATCATCATACCACGTTCGTCGTCCCATGTATCTGAAAAGTTATGTGGAAATGCATTTCCGATATAGATGACCTTGTCGCGTTGTTGACGTTTGTGAAAGTGCCCACTGAAAACATAGTCTGGATGTTTAAAATGATGGCTCTGTAATTCACCGTGATCAGGCATTTGCACCATGGCATTCATATAGAACAATGGTAGTTCGAAATGACCAAATATATATTTGCTCTTAATCTTTTCTATGGTCTTCCACTCATCTCCTACTAACCAAGGAACAAGAGTAACACCGCCTAGAGTGGTAACAGTGTCTACGACAGTAACACCAGGTATGTGGCGACCGAAGGCACTGCTATGGATATCACGCTTGTCTTTGTAGTATAGGTCGTGATTACCTGGAAACCAAAAGAACTGTTGAAAACCTTTGCCTAGTTTTTCTAAACATCGTAAACTAGTATCTAGTGTTATAAGATTAAGGCTATTACGATTATGACTCCAATCTCCGAGAAAGATACCAGTTTCACAACCGTTGGCTTGTGCAGTTTCTATATACCAATCTACAAACTCTTCACAGTCTTTTAGATGAGTATTTGAGTTTCCCTTAAGACCAAAATGTATATCAGTAAAACATGCTACCTTCTTAAAAAGATTCATATGTTATTCTCCTATAGGAAGTATAGCATTTATGCCGATTAAAAGTCAAGCCTTTGCCTCTGCGTCTTCCCCATCTTCCTCTTCAACTTCAGCTTCATCACTCTTAGGCATACGTAAGTTTTTATATAACTCTGCTTGCCTTGCAGTTTCTTCTGCGTATTCATGAGCGTTCTGTCTTGTTGAGCTTGGTGTTAGACCTGCTTCTTCTAACATATCATCTCTAATGTTTTGATTTTTCTTTTCAATGTTTAAAATGCGTGTAAACGAGTTAGTGACTGCTGCTGTGTAGTAAGCGAATGGGTTTTCTGATTTACTTTCATCGAACTGAAGACCGATTTGACTAAGTTGTAAAATAGCCTGTCCTTTCATTTCGTCGATATAGGTATAGCCTCGCCAGTTGCTACGTTGAGCATAACGTTCTGACAGTTTGATGAACATGCGTCCTAGCCCTTCTGTAATACGTCCATGTTCTTTACTAAACTTGCCTGTTTTCATTCCTCCGCGCCAGTGACTTTTGCCCACACAGACTAGTTCATCTTCGTCATTAAACTTCCAATGTTGAAACGGGGGGAAGTTTACTTTTTCATGACTATCTGCTGTAGTTTTTGTAGTCTTTTTTCTACCTGGTGCTAGAGGTACATGATCGTAGGTCATTATTCTAATAACAATGTCGGTTTTGGCAATGGTTTTATAGTCGGGAGTTACATCTCCTAGTTTTACTTTCTTATCTCCTGCCATTCTAGCTTCAGTGAAAGCAATAATGCCTAATCGTTTAGCACGATTACGTTTGGCTTCTGCTATGGTCCTTATGTTTACCTTTTCTAAGTTTGGTAAAATTATATCGTATTGTTGGTAATCGGGTTTAGTAAAACTTGAAAAACTGCATTTGCTTTTGTGTATTTCTGCTAGAAGATCTCTGTTGTTTAGATATTTTACTTTTCGAGTACCGATTATTGCTATGGTCATATTGTTTTATGGTCCTTTTTAATTATTATAACACAAAATTGCTCTGTGTCAACCAAATAAGTAATAAAACTAGCAGTTTATTTTTGGTTAAATAAGGTATAGAGGATATATTTATGGCGGAAAATGTATTAGGTCCTGATCCTACAATACAGCAGTTTGATGATGGTAGTTCTATAAAACGATTTGATGACGGATCTGTCCTAGTCACTGATTCCGAAGGAGGAGTGGCGGGTATTCCTGCCGGTGCAGAGCCTAACAGTATAACACCCGCTACAGTTAATGTTCGTAGCCTAAGAAGTAGCGGTGTAGAAAATGATCTTAGAGTAAGGATAAGAGTTCCCGATTTATATCTTAAAAAATCTACTGCGGGTATATATGGAGAGTTATATAACCTAAAAGGTATTATATTTCCTTATACACCTCAAATATCCTATGATGTTAGAGCCGAGTATTCCAGTCCCCAACTTCTACATGCTAACTTTCCGCAACATTTTTACACAAGATCTACCTTGGGTACTATTCAAATACAGGGCAGGATAACTGTACAAAATGAAAAAGATGCAGGTGTTTATATAGCCACAATACATTTACTGAAATCTTTAACTAAGATGCGCACAGCAAATGATACTGTTGCAGGAAGTCCTCCTCCTATATGTAGGTTACAGGGCTACGGTGATTACATGTTAAACAATGTGCCTGTGGTTATAACGACTTATAGAGTTGATTTACCTGAAAATGTAGATTATTTTACTATGGGTAAGGAACAAGAAAATAATATCTACGGTAAAAATACAGTGCCCACTATTAGTCAGTTAACAGTAAACTGTATGGTAATGTATAGCAGACGAGAGATTCAAGAGTTTTCTGTAACAGACTGGTTAACAAAAACCAAAGGCACTGACTTTAGAAATAAAGGATTTATCTAATGGCTGTGTATTCAAAAACAAGTCCTTATTTTGATACAGAAACTTCTAAAGGTTATTTAGATGTAATGACTTATAGAAACTTTACCATAGAGGACGATGACATTTTATGGGAAGTTACAAAAAACTATGAACATAGACCTGATCTATTAGCTTACCATCTGTATAAAGATCAAGGACTATGGTGGGTGTTTGCCATGAGAAATGGCAGTGTTCTGAAAGATCCTGTCTATGATTTAGTCGCTGGTGCTAAAATATATTTGCCAAAAATAAGCACCTTAAGAAAAGACCTAGGTATATGATATGGCGGATACTACGGCAGAGCGTAAAACAGTTGTAAATGCAGGTAGTCTTACTGTAAGTGCTAAGAGAGAAGTTAAATCAACAGATCAAAAGACGCCTGAGTTTGTAAAAGGTAATGTCTTAAACAAATACAGATCATATACCTATAACTTTACTCTAGCTGCACTACCTAAAGATTTATTAAAAAATCCTAAAGCCTATAGAACTAAAGGGTACAACTTTGATTTTGTTATTTTAAAATCTGGAGGAAAAGGTAAAGATGCTATTAATGCTAAGGCTTCTGCGGGTTTAACAGTAACGAAAACCTTTCAAGGAGAAAATGAACTAGGTAATATTTCATTAACCGAAAATAATCTTAAGTTAGGTCAAGAGTTGGTAGAAAAGTTTAATGAATCTAGTCCTGGCAGATTCGATATATACATAGATGATGTAGAAATCGAAACGCTAATGGCTTTTACACCCGGCACAAATACTTCTTTTGCTAACAAGATTCATTTTTCTGTGTTGGAACCATTCAGTATCAATGGATTTCCTGAAGCATTACATGTGGGTGCTGTTAGCGCGGGTTATTTAAACTATATTCAAGCAAGTTTTGTGCTAGTTATGGAATTTATAGGCTATCCAGACAACGTTGATTTACCTACCCCCGAGCCTATCGAACATACCAAACGGTATTTTGTATTAAAACTTAATGGCTTTCAAGCTGAAGTATCTGAACAAGGAACAAAATATAAAGTTACTTGCGTACCCTATCATGAAAGTGCAATGGGTAATGCCAATGTACTAAAAGAACCTATTCAAATGAAGGGCAACTATGTAAAAGATATTTTAAAAAACTTTGAGCAAAGTTTGAACGAGCAGTTGAAGAATAGCGATCAAAAGTATAAAGGTAAAGGTAATACCTTAATATACGACAAATACGAAATAAAATTCGCTGACATAGAAAATAATATTTTAGATAAAGAAAAAAATACAAATATATTTGCAGAAAGTAAAGTTTTAGAACTTTCAAAAGAAAAAAGTTTATATAGATTCCCCGATCCTGGCAATAGTCAACAAGTTGCAGATAATCAACAACGTTCAACTAATACAAACTACGGTACAAGGGACGATCCTAGACAAGGCAGAAGCTATTCAGGTAATGTAGATGGACAAAGAGCAAATAACACAGGTACTAGACCGGTTGGAAACAAGCCTAGAGAATCCACAAACAGCGGTTATTGGTTATATACTCCTGATGAAGTAGTTGTACAGTTTCCAGAAGGTTCTAGGATACACGAATGTTTAGCAGCAGTCTTGAGAGATAGTCAATATACACGTAGCATTTTGGAAAATATGGACAAAAGTGGAACCAAAGATGAAAATGACATGGTTACTTATTTTGCTATACTTACTGAAACAGAGTCAGGCGAAATAGATCCAGTTACTAATAAACAACAACAGGTTTTTAGATATATTATTGTTCCTCATAAAATACATTTCACACGTATACCCGGTTATCAAAGTCAGAAATATGACACACAAAAGCTTCAAAGCAAAGTAATAAGAGATTACAAATACTTGTACAGTGGAACTAACCAGGACTTAATCAACTTTAAATTAAACTTTAATACATTATTTTTCGAAGCTATTCCTAAAGCGTTAGGCAATGCAGACTATCTTTTTTCAAATGATGCTCTAGGAAAAGAAAATGAAAATAAACCTGTGCTCACTGCTGATAATATTGATAATGTTAAACGTGATAGTGTGGGAACAAGTCCTATACAGGTCAACCCTGAAACACAGAAGGTATCTAATATAGGCACCGCCGGGCCTTTAAGTGTTAATCCATTTGATGTAATGACTAGACAGATGCATGAAGCTATAATCAATTCAAAAGCATCTTTGCTAACTGGTGAAATTGAAATACTGGGTGATCCGTTGTTTCTAACAACGTCTGGTCAGGGAAACTATAATCCACAGTTTCAAACAGCAGACACTACCTTGACAGTAGACGGAGAAGTGAGTTATCAACTTCGTGAAGTACATGTCGGTATTACTTTCCAAAATCCTGTGGACATAGGACAAGATGGGTTATACGAATTTCAAAAAGAACGTATACCGTTCAGCGGAGTTTATAGAGTTAATACTGTTAAAAGTTTTTTTAATCAAGGGTTGTTTAAACAAACATTGTCTGTTATGCGTATGCCAGGGCAGTTTGTTAACAAAGGTACTGTTGTAGCTACTGATCCTGCAGAAAAGATGGAGTTTGAACCTGACCCTTATAACAGGATAGTAACTGATACCAGTCGACGTATACCAAATAGTGCCGCCACAGGGCAGACTATTAATTTATTATCTCAGTTAGGAACATTAGTTAGTGGTATAACAGGAGCGGTAGGGGGTGTTGTCAGTGGTGTAACCGGTGCTCTTACCAGTGCAGTAACAGATGTTACCACAAAAATAAATTCTGTAACAGCAGGTGTAACGAGTGAAGTAGCAGCATTGTCTAGTAAGTTAGGAATAACTGCCTCACAGTTACAGTCGGCAAGTCCTTTAGTATTAGCTCAGTTTGCATTATTGGCAAAAAGTTTGCCAAGTGATGTGGATCCTGCTGCGGCAGCTAAACAAGGTGTTGCCACACAATATATTCCTGTAGCAAAATACACAAACTTGCCACCTATAGCTCCCGCATCAAAAGCACCGGACGTTGAAGTTAATACTGCTGATATAGAAAACTTAATGAAAGTCGGTGGTGCTGCTGCACTAGCACTAGCTTACGGAGTTAATAGTACTGATAAAATTTCCAGTTCTATGATTAATAAATCCCAGACACAAAACTTGCTTGCTGCTAGTCCCGGAATACAAAATCCATTAAGTTTACTTAACAGGCAAGTCAGTGCAGCTGACACAACCTCAGCAGCAGACAAGAAACTTGTACAGGCTAACCTTGTTAGCAATAGTAAAGAAGTAAATCTTAAAGTCAGTAACTCTTTACTCGCTGTAGGTTTAAATCCTGCTGCTACAGTAGTTCATGGAAGTAAAATAGAAAGCCCATTAGGTAAGTTTGTTAACAGAGATACAGCATGACAACAAATGAAACTAGGTCGCCGGGAAGATTACCGCATCCTGGGCCTTATATTGCAGAAGTTACCAATAACCTAGATCCTACTTATATGGGGTCTATGGAAGTTATTCTCCAAAAAAATCAAGCTATTCCTTCAGATTTACAAAGTAGAACGTTTATTGTAAAATGGACCAGTCCTTTTTTAGGTTACACATCTGCAAAATATGAAGGTAATAACAGCAGCGACTTTAACGATGTGCAAAAGTCATATGGCATGTGGATGGTTCCTCCAGACGTAGGTACAAGAGTGTTAGTTGTATTTGTTCTGGGTAATGTTAGTGACGGATATGTTATAGCCTGTTTACCTGCCGAGTTTCAAAATCATATGATACCTGGTATAGCAGCCAGTGAACAATCTTCTATTACCGCAGAGCAACAACGAAGATATGGAACTGAACTACTTCCTGTAGCTGAGATTCACAAGGGTAGCCAAACTTTAAATGAAGTAAAAAATCCTTATTTTATAAAAAAAGCCGTACATCCATTTGCAGATAGACTGTTGGCACAGGGATTATTGCTAGACACAATAAGGGGAGTAACGTCTAGCGGAGCTCGCCGAGAAACTCCTAGTAGAGTATTCGGCATAAGCACACCAGGGCCACTAGATCCAGATGGTAAAAAAGGAAAACTAGGGTATGAAGGTAATAGACAGTTTCCAGTAAGTAGGCTAGGCGGTCACACCTTTGTAATGGATGACGGGGATTTTAATGGTGAAAATGAACTTGTTAGAATTAGGACAAGGACTGGGCACCAGATTCTTCTGCATAACAGTCATGATTTAATCTATATTGCAAATAGCAAAGGTACTGCCTGGATTGAAATGACCAGTGACGGTAAGCTAGATATCTATGCGCAAGATAGTGTAAGTATTCATACAGAAGCAGATTTTAACTTTAGAGCCGACAGGGATATAAATCTTGAAGCAGGCAGAAACTTTAATTTAAAAGCAGGCAATAATATCAATATTAATGCAGATGAAGACTTTAGCCTATTGGTAGATAATCACGGACGAATAAAATGCGGTGGCGGACTAAATCAAAGTGCTAAAGAATCTATAAAGTTTACCAGTCTTGCCAGTTTGCATCTTAAATCTAATGAAGATATATTAGCTACCAGTGCTGCTAGTATTAATCTTTTAAGCGAATCAGGTAATAACTTTACAACTAATGGTGATACTAACATCAGTAGTGTAGGAAATATGACTTCCACTGCCAGTGAAATACATATGAACGGTCCTACAGCAGCTAAAGCCAGTTCAGCATCTGATGCAGAAGTCCCTACATCTTTACCTACATTTACATTACCTAATATAAGCAAAGATTTTGGATGGTCTAATGGTAACTTCTATAAAGCAGACGATATAACCAGTATTATGCAAAGGGTTCCTACCCACGAACCTTGGCCGCAACATGAAAGCATCAATAAAGAACGTTTTAGCAAAGGTAATACTGATAGCTATGCAGGCACGACCAATGAAACTACTAGCAACCAACCATTACCTACACCTAACGCTGGTCAACCTAGTGAATGGGCGAAGGATGAAGATTTTATAAACAAGGTAAAATCGGTAGCAGGTGCGTTAGGTTGTGATTATATCGACTTATTAGCCTGTATGTCATTTGAAACAGGCAGAACATTTGATCCTGCCAAGCGTAATCCTAAGTCTAGTGCTACAGGACTTATACAGTTTATGGCTAGCACAGCACGTTCGTTAGGAACTACCACACAGTTTCTTGCTGGATTAACAAGAACACAGCAGATGGATTGGGTGTCTAAATATTTCAAAGCTGGCCCATTAGCTAGAGTGTCCGGTCCTAAGATAGAAGATTTGTACATGGCTATACTTTATCCGGTAGCAGTAGGTAAGCCTAATGATTATGTTTTGTTTAGAGCAGGATCTGCCGAATATGCTGTCAATCCATTAGACAAAGAAGGCAAAGGATATGTAACAAAAGCTGATGCTGCGGTAAAAGTAAAGCAGCACCTTAGTTATGTCAGACAGGAAATAGCAAACTACGAAGCAAGAAAAGCTCAAAAAACTTAAAATAAATATAAACATGGCTTATAAGACAATAGAAATCAGTTCAGGCAAGACAGTTTCACAACAACCTAAAAAGAAAAGTCATTTTTATAAGGGTTATAGCACTGTTGCGTCCGTGACAAATGTACAATTATTTGATTTGGATCTCATAAAACAGGATATAATCAATCACTTCAAAACTAAAAAAGGAGAAAGATTAATGAATCCTGAGTTTGGAAGTGTTATATGGGATTTGATAATGGAGCCGTTAACTGAAGAAACTCGTGATATTCTAAAACAGGATATCAGCACTATTTGTACAAGTGATCCTCGAGTTACACCTACCCAACTTGATCTTACAGAATACGAAAATGGTTATATTTTGGAAATTACTTTATTATTGAACGGCACAGATCAGAGCACTAATATGAAACTAGTGTTTGATCAGAAAATTGGCTTGGCTGTTCAATAATATACCATGTTTATAGCCCAAATAAATAAGGTATAAACTACATTATTATGATACCTGCTACCAATAACAAACTGCTTGTAACTGAAGATTGGAAAAAAATATACCAATCCTTTCGCAATGCCGACTTTCAAAGTTATGATTTTGAAACACTAAGACGTACAATGATACAGTATCTTCAGGAAAACTATCCTGAGGACTTCAATGATTTTATTGATAGCAGTGAATACATTGCACTTATTGACCTAATAGCTTACTTGGGGCAAAATCTAAGTTTTAGGATTGACCTAAATGCTAGAGAAAACTTTATAGAAACTGCTCAACGTAGAGATAGTATTCTAAGACTAGCACAGTTAATAAGTTATGTTCCTAGTAGAAATGTTGCAGGTTCTGGTTTCTTAAAAATCACTGCGGTATCGACTACAGATAATGTTATAGATAGTAATGGTATAAACCTAGCTAATGTAACAGTAGGATGGAATGATTCTACCAATGTAAACTGGTATGGACAATTTATAACGATCCTTAATAGTTCTATGGCGGGTTCATTTGCTTTTGGTAAGCCTTATGATAGAAAAACTATAGATGGTATATTGACAGAACAATATAGGATCAATAGTAGTAATAGAGATATTCCAGTTTTTTCCTTCGCTAAAAATATTAACGGAACATCAATGAACTTTGAGATAGTTCCTTGTAGTTTTAGTGGTAAGACATCAATATATGAAGAAGCGCCTCGACCAGGTGCTACATTTTCCTTTGTTTATAAAAATGATAATCAAGGATCAGGTAGTCCCAACACAGGATTTTTTGCACATTTTAGACAAGGTGAACTAGCTCTAAGCAACTTTAGCATAGACAATCCTGTTGCCAATGAAATAGTAGGTATTAACACTGATAATATTAATAACACTGATATATGGTTATGGCAGTTAGACCAAGACGGCAACTATAATACTTTATGGACCAAAGTTCAAGATCTAATAGGCAACAATGTTATATATAACAGCTTAGATAAAAACGAAAGAAACATTTATTCTGTTGCCACACGAGATAGAGATCAAATAGATTTAAACTTTGCAGATGGCAACTTTGGTAATTTACCTAAAGGCACATTTAGATTATTTTATAGACAGAGTAATGGTTTAACCTACAGTATCAAACCTGAGCAAATGTCTGGAATAGTAGTAGAGGTTCCATATTTTAATAAGTTAGGTCAAAGTCATACTCTAACATTTACTCTTGCTTTACAATATACAGTTAATAACGGAACTGCCGCAGAATCAAATGTAAGTATTCAAAATAAAGCTCCTCAAAGTTATTATATTCAGAATAGAATGGTAACTGCTGAAGATTATAATATTGCTCCTTTAACCTTAGGCAGTGATGTAATAAAAGTTAAAAGTGTAAACAGAGTGAGCAGTGGAGTAAGCAAATATTTTGACTTAAGTGATGTAAGCGGAAAGTATAGTAAAACAAATATATTTGCAGCAGACGGAATACTATATCAAAACACCAATGAACAGAGTTTTGAATTTAGTTTTACAAATAGAAATGAAATATTTGCAGCTATTAAAAATCAGTTAGAGCCTATCATATCATCACAATCTTTAAAATCATTTTACTATGATCAATATTATAGACCAGAGTTATCTGATTTGTGTACATGGGTTGTGCCTGTTACAGGGCAAGCCAAAGGATATTTTGCCGATGCAGATGAAGCATTAAGTGTAGGAAGTTTTACATCTAATAACTTAAAGTTTGTAACACCGGGGGCAATGATTAAGTTTGTTCCTCCTAGCGGAAAATATTTCACCAGTAACGGCAAACTAACAGCAAATGCTAGCCCTACTACATTAAGTTATATTTGGACTAGAGTGGTACAGGTGGTGGGTGATGGTTCTAACACAGGGTTAGGCGCATTGGATGATGGAACAGGTCCTATTTTTCTAAGTAATATTATCCCAAACACTGCTATTCCAGCTGAAGTTATACCTAAGTTTGTAGATGTTTTTACATATGCTTTTGAAACTGAGCTGGTTAATCTTTGTCTCAATCAAAGAAACTTTGGGTTATCTTTCAGTCAAAAAACTTATCAATGGAATATTATTTTAGATACAAATCTTGATTTAGTTAATCCTTTTAGCCTAACTAATCAGGGCAATGTAGATAATGTTAACCTTGATGCTAGTTGGTTAGTGGCATTTACTTGGACTGGAAAAAGTTATAAAGTTCGTCACAGACAAACAGATTATATTTTCGAAAGTGACAAAGAAACAGGATTTTTTGTAGATGAAAATACTGTGAACTTTGATTATACTTCTAATAGTGTTGTAAGAGATCAAATAAAAGTTCTAGCTATTAATCAAAACCCTAATAGTTCTCAACAAGGTTTATCAAAAGATTATGTTTGGCAAATAGACAAATCTGTTGTTGAAGCAGATGGATTTGTTGAACCTAAAAAGGTCAAAATAAGTTTTTACGATAGGACTGAAACCGGAGAGATAGCAGATCCAGATGCATTTACTAATGTAGTTTCTCCTACTACAACAGGCACAGTTATTGGTCTAGATGGCTCTTGGCAAAAAAATAAGTTTGTGTATTTTAAAAAGATGGCAGACGGTCTAAGATATCAATTGGCAGATGCAGAAGAAATCACTGCATATTCAAATCCAGATAATGTTCCATTAACCGCTAGAACAGAAGGAGATTTGTATTATTTTTATGATGTAGATTTTAATGTTGTAAAACGATATAGTCTAATAGATGCAGATGTAAGCGACCCGTGGGTGTATGAATCAGATTATACTGTATATCCAGGCCGTTCTAATCTTAAGTTTCATTATGTTCATAACAGTAGTGAAGATAGACGAATAGATCCAAGTAAGAGTAATATTATTGACATATACCTATTAACTGCCGGATACGATACAGAATATCGTTCGTGGTTGTTGACTGGAGTAGGCACTGAGCCTATGGCTCCTACCAGTCAAAGTCTTGAACAAAGTTACAGCGGAATTTTAGAACCAATTAAAACAATAAGTGATGAGCTAGTGTTTCAACCTGTAAAATATAAAGTATTATTTGGTTATCAAGCGTCGGAAAACTTACAGGCAACATTCAAAGCAGTAAAAAATACGTCTAGGCCAGTAAGCGACAACGAGATTAAGAGTAGAGTTTTGACTGCTATTGAAGATTTCTTTAGATTAGAGAATTGGGATTTCGGTCAAACATTTTATTTTAGTGAACTGGCAACATATGTAATGAACATTATGACGCCGGATATTACCAACTTTGTTATAGTTCCTAAATCTAATAATGCATTTGGTAGCTTATATGAAGTTTCCTGTCTAAGTAATGAAATTTTTATTAATGGGGCGTCTGCCGCAGATATTGAAGTTATCGATGCAATAACTGCTTCGCAACTTAAGACTACAAACATCGTTAGTGGAACATAATAATGGCTGAAAGGACAATCAAAAGCGTTAACCTATTACCAGAGTTTTTTAGAACAGAAAAGAACTCAAAGTTTTTAGCCAGTACAATAGATCAGCTTATACAACCTCCTAAACTTGAACGTTTAGACGGCTATGTTGGATCAACTGATACACCTAACTATAATTCTACAAGCGACATTTATATCGTAGAAAGTAGTCCGCTAAGACAAAACTATCAACTTGAACCGGCGCTAGTGGTAAAAGATAGCCTTGGAGAAGTTAAAGACGTAATCGGTATTGACGATTTAACTAATCAAATAGCTTACTATAATGGTTCTGTGGATAACTTCGATAAGTTATATAATCCTAGTTTTTATTCATATGATCCACAGATTGATTTAGATAAGTTTGTAAACTATCAGCAATATTATTGGTTAGTAAACGGGCCCGATGCTGTTACAATAACTGGAAGTCAACTTAATAGCACCAGCACATTTACAGTTATTGATAACAGTTTAGAAACAAGTTTCATTTTTACTCCCGACGGCTTAACTGAAGATCCTCTTTTAATTCTTTATAGAGGAAATACCTATCATTTTGAAGTTAATAGTGTCTACAATTTTTATATTAAAACTACTGCCAGCATAGGTGGCGACGATCAATACAACACCGGTATTACAAATAATGGAACTAGTACAGGAGTTATAACGTTCGTAGTTGACAATACTACCCCTAATGTGTTATTTTACACCAGTGGAGAACAGGTATTAAGTGGTGGAAGAATTGTTGTAAAAACTATTGCGGAAGATTCTAGAATAGATGTAGAAGAAGAAATACTAGGTAAGAAAAACTATACATCTGGAACAGGAATAGCATTAACTAATGGACTGAAAATACGTTTCGGTGGTGAAGTTTATCCTACATATTACATCGATAGAGAGTTTTATGTAGAAGGTGTAGGTGCGGCTATCAAACTTATTGCTTGTGAAGATTTAGAAGTTGCAGAAAACTTATCCAATGTTCACAAAGAAACTTTTGATGGAGAGTTATTCGATTCTTATGCGTTTGATAGCTCTACAAGTTTACCTATCAAACCAGAATACATTACTATTAACAGAAGTAGTAGAGACCAAAATCCGTGGTCTAGATATAACAGATGGTTTCACAAAGACGTTATTGATATAAGCGCAGATGCAAATAATGTAGAAGCAGTTTATCCTGCTGATAAAAGAGCTAATAGACCTATTATAGAATTTTATGCAGATTTAAAACTGTATAACTTCGGCAGTCTAGGACTAGGACCGGTAGATCTTATTGACACAGTTACTTTAGATGCTTTTAGTCTAGTAGAAGGTTCAGCTGGCCATCATGTTGATGGCATTTTGTTACAACAAGGCAACAGAGTAATATTCGCAGCCGACGAGGATGATGAAGTACGTAATAAAATTTATAAGGTCAACTATCTAACTATAGACGGTAAACTAAGATTAGAACTTCAGCTAGATGGTTATCCAGTTAATGAATCTAATGTTGTAGTTACCTCAGGTACCGAGTATAAAGGTACTAGTTGGTGGTTTGACGGTAGTAACTGGCAGTTTGCCCAACAACATACCAGCCTAAATCAAGCGCCTTTGTTTGACCTTTTTGACAAAGATGGTCTAAGTTATTCAGACGTTAGTCAAAAAAGTAGTTTTACAGGTAATCAAATATTTGGATATGAAGTAGGACAAGGATCTAATGATCCTGTGTTAGGGTTTCCTTTAAAATATAGAAACAGTTCTGGAGTAGGCAGTTACCTATTCAAGAACTACTTTTCTAATGATACAATAAGTCAAGCAGTTAGTTTTGATCAAACTATTTTTATTAGTACAGATAATACTTTTGTAAGATACAGTAAGTCGACCGGTCATGAATATACAAATGTTTGGAAAGATGTTGTAGCATATACAATACCTGATACAAATGGAGTATACGAACCTCCGTTAGGACTTACTAATAATCCATTAAACGATAGGCTAGGGTCACTTACCTTAAGTCAAATAAGTGATCATTTAGGTACAATGGTGGACAGAGCTCCTGATTTCCAAGGAGTATTTCCGGGTTCTAGTAATCTTCGTGATTTAACAGATTTAATAAAATATGGAACACGCCTTGTTGCACACATTAATCCTATTTCGTTCGCTAGTTTTTTCATAGGTAAAAAAGAACATGATGTTATTGCTGCTTTAGACCTAGCAGCAGATCAATATAATCAGTTCAAACTGGCATTTATAAACAAGATAGCAGATGCAAGTCAGTTAGGATCTCCGAGAAATGTAATAGATGCTGTGTTAACTGAATTGAATAATGACAAGGATTTATTAACACCTTATTACTACAGTGATATGGTAGGGTATGGAACTGATAAAGTTACAAGAACTTGGACAGTAGTTAATACTAGTAATACTATCTATCCTATAGGTGCTGATTTTACACTTACAGAACTATCTGCAAGATCTGTTCTAGTGTATCTGAATGGTGAGCAGTTAACTTATGGATACGATTATACATTTATTGCTAATGACAGTTCAGTACAGTTCTTAATAAATTTAGAACTAGATGATGAAATAGTTATTGATGAT
>Ga0129336_10000919_pt1 | contig 17426 bp, 17 predicted proteins | sample CPB6_02_DNA_FD_96878 | JGI IMG/M metagenome (GOLD analysis project Ga0129336, IMG submission 96878) | Freshwater to marine salinity gradient microbial communities from Chesapeake Bay, USA - CPBay_Sum_0.6_0.2_DNA | ecosystem: Environmental > Aquatic > Marine > Coastal | place: USA: Chesapeake... | reverse complement strand
GAAGATTATGAAGTTGTTATTGTAGACGAATCTACAGATGGCTCGATCGAAATTATTAAGAGATTGATGGTCGAGTATCCCAATAGAATTAGATTAATTTTATTATCTAAGAATAGTCAAAGAGGAATTGGTTTTGCTCGCAATGTAAGCATCAAAGAAGCAAAGGGAGACTACTGTGTCATGCATATTGATTGTGATGATGTTTGGCAGCCACATATAAGTGATTTCTGCAGTGTCTTTTTTCAAATAGAGAGTGCGCTTGGTTCCCAGTTTCTTCTTGCCGGCCACCAAATCAACATGGCAAGACGTGAATTCCTGCTTACCTTGGGTCCCTACAGGGAAGTCGAGCATGGCGAAGATAGGGACTTATGGATGAGATTGGCTAAGCGAGATCAATATATTCCGATTGATCATGTAGCTTTTTTTAGTCGCCTTCCACTATCCAGATCTGTCAACATTGGAAAAGCTTTGCGGCGAACAATTTGGGGAGTACGAGATGAAGTTAGAAAGGGAAGTCGCATCGGACAATACTTCTCTGATCTGTCGATAAAAAAAGGGTCGCTTGCTTGGAATCTAAGACTTGCACGCCTTTTAATATATCCTTACGCTAGATTTACTTCGCTTTTGTTATCAAAGTTTGACCCGAATGACTATTTCATGAATGTCTCGGAATGGAACGACTACAAGGCAAGGAATTTCGGAACCTTCAGAGAAATCGCTAAGTTAAGAGGGTTTTCTGGCGAATTGGATTTCTTCAAAAGTGATTTGGCTAAAGCAATCTTCTCCCGACGACGGGGCGAAATCTCATACGAACAACTAGTTGACGAGCTTGCAACTACTAACTTCGATGGCAAATTGAGTCGAAATGACTCAAAGTGAGTTAGTTGGCATGCACTTAACCTCAAATCAAATTTCAGCGATTCTAGTCTTTTACAACGCCGAGAGCACTATCCGCGCGGCGATTGAAGCAATATTGACTCAATCTATAGCTGTTGATGAAATAATATTGGTTGATGATGCATCAACAGATATGTCTTCAGAAGTTATTCTTAAGTTGGTTCAGGATTTCAAACAGATAAAGCTCATCAGGAATGAATTCAATCTCGGTGCGGCAAAATCAAGAAATATTGGTGTCGATTATTCGACTGGTGGTTACGTCGTATTCTTCGATTCGGATGACATTTCTTCAGAAGATAGAATTCGAATACATCTCGATGCCCTACGAAATGCCGATATTTCTTTTGTTTCTTCTTGCAAAGATTACACAAAAGACTATTTGACTGTACATAAAAACACCCCTTTCATAGGATTAATCCCTTATCCAAGAGCGGTGGAGCAATTTGTCGCAGGATTCAAGTTCAAGGAAAACTTTTATGTACCAGCCTGCACGCTAGCTGTGAGGCGATCCAGTTTCCTGAGTATTGAAGGATTTGATGGAGAGATGTCTCGATTAGAAGACGTTGATTTCGCTCTGCGAGCAGCGCGGGCTGAGTTAGTGTTTCATTTCTCAGATCAAGTGCTCGTACGCCGAATGTCCTCCGGCGGGAATTACAAGTCTGGTGAAGTTGAGTCCAAAGCTCAACTAGCGATTTTAGAGCGATACAGACCTGATCTGGACATAGAAACCTATCAAGAGGTGAAATCGTGGTACAAAATCAGAGAAGCCTATTTCGCAAGAAAGAGAACATTTCTCGCGCGATTATTAATCTCCTATTTGCTGAAACATCCAAGAGCGGGATATCGATATCTAGCCGGAATTAGAAGGTTATTGCATGACTCACGCATCAAAAAAACTTTGAGAAAAGAAGTGGATTCTTGATGATTGATGTTTTTATAATTAAGTCTGGGAAAAGGGATGTTTCAAAACTGTTGCAATCCCTCAGTTTTATACCAGAATGTAAGATTGTTTCTGTTGAGGGAATATTCATTGAAGACACAAATCAGCTTGATGTTTCTGTTTTTTCTCCTAGCGCAGCAAAAATCCATATGGGAAGAGATTTGAGCGCGGGTGAGGTTGGTTGCGCCATGGCGCATAACAATTGTCGCCTACAAGCAAGTAAAAGCAAAGATTTTTCCCTAATCTTAGAAGATGATGCAGAAATTCCTCATCCAGACCTTCTCGCGACAATGATACGGAAGTGCATAGATCAGTTTGATGCCAGTAAAAATATTGTCGTTAACTTAGCCACCCATCTCCCTGTAGAGGCAGCTAGATCGAGTTTGGACAATCATGAAGTTTGCTTCAATCGACATTTAGGAGCTTCACCACTTGCACTTGCATATATTGTCACTCCCAAATCAAGCGAACTCCTTCTGAAATCGAACAACCCCATTCAGTTTACGGCAGACTGGCCCCCGGCCAAAGTAGAGTGGTGGAGCACAAGTACACCCCTTGTCTATCATGGAACTCTTCAAGGTAAGAGTTTGATTTCTTCGAAACGCGGGAGTTATCGCGCAGGCGAAAATACCGTAAGGAAGTTCTTAAGATACTCAACTTTGGAGTACTGGTTTTACAGAGACTTCTACAATAACTACGATGAATTTTTAACGAAGATTTGGCTCCCTCGAATCCGAGGATTTATCACTTTTCGATGGGGAAAGTAGTGAGCGCGGGACTCATAATCGCTGATACGCCTAACTCAGCCATCGCAACTTCGAGCAAGTCATGGGCGCAGCTTCTTAACGCTGAGGTCATTTATGCAACCAACTTTTGGAAACCTAAAATACTTGTTAGAGAAATCGAAAAACGAAATCCATCTTGGATGCTGTTCAGTTGGCGGCAGGCTCTGTATGATTTGATCGCGACGGGGTCTCACTATGAAATTCTACGTTGTTTAGAAAGTAGAACAGTCGCACTTTCGATTCCAGATCACTTAGCCGAAATCTCACCAAAGATGGCCGAGATGGAGCGATTACTTTTCGACTATGTTGACTGTTGCACTGTAACTTCGCCAAAGCTCTTTGAAATCTATAGCAATAAGTATCCAGATACTCCGTGCAGAATTCTCTTTGATAAGCCAAACTGTGAATTACTCGAACGTACGGAAAATTCTGGCAGCCATAGACTTTTCGACTTGATTTGGGTAGGAAATAGTGACTGGGGTAGTGGCTTGGGAATCCAGGATCACAAGGGATTTCGAAAGTACGTACTCCCACTTGTTCAGTCACTGGTCAGTACCAATCCCGACCTCACTGTGAAACTTGTAGATAGATCCAATGGCCTTATCTCCCAGAGTAAAGTCTTCTCCTTGATCGCGAAAAGTAAATTTCTGGTTCAGTTCTCTAGTTCTGAAGGAACTGGTTTTCCACTTCTTGAAGCAACAGCTCTCGGAGCTATTCCCATCTCTACAAATGTAGGTGTTGCAGAGGTGGTGCTTGAAGAGTTCAGTTCCCAACTCTTGGTAGAGACGATTCAAGAGGCGGAGTCCATAATTAATGCTGGATGGAAGCCAAAACTTGCTGAAGAACTCCTAAAAAAGTTCAAAAAGCACATCGCAAGAAGCGATGAGAGTATTTCCAAGTTTGCCGAATGGGTTTTGACGATAAAGAATTCGTCAAAGTTTAAAGTCAGAGAATGTAGACTTTCACTGGGATCACGAAAACTAATTGAGCTATTTTGGCTCATAAGATACTTACGGAGTAGGTAGAAAATCAGAATGAAACGCATACAAGGAATAAGGGAACGCCTAGATCTTTTACGGAAGCGCCATGGTCTTGTGGCTGTTCTGAGACACTTGTTGACTAGGAGTTTTGGAGAGATCAATTTCCTCAGGCCTAGTTCATTAATTGATTTTCGGCATGCTTCTGTGAGAATTGTTGATTCATGTGAAGATTTCCTGCTTCATCTCTTACCCAACGTCCCTCAAGAGAATATACAGACTTTCCTAACTGAGGCTCGAGAACTAATCCCATCTAAGCCTAGGAGTGCGACACTATCTTTTCCAGAAAATTGGAACTCTGGATCAAGTCTGAGAATTATTTTGTTCTCATTGGCTCGAATTTTGCGACCCGAGCTTGTTGTAGAAACGGGCACTGCAAATGGAGCTTCCGCTGACGCATGGGCTACCGCATTGATGTTGAATGAAAAGGGAAGACTTATTTCCATTGATATTGTTGAAACACCTGCGCCGCTCTTAGCAAAGACCAACAGGGAAAGAGTTGCGCTTTTAAAGACTTCAGGAAGTATGAAGGAACTTAGGAAAACTCTCGTTGAGGAGTCACGTAAGGTTCAAGGAATCAAGATTTTTATGCATGATAGCGACCATTCCTATTTTGGACAGACAAATGACTTTGTTGTAGCGCAAGAAGCTAACTTCAACCTTCTGTTGAGTGATGACGTAGATTCCAGTATGGCCTTCCTTGAATTCATCCCAAATGGTAGTAGTGCAGTTGTGATGATAGACGGTACTAAGATGATTGGAGCTCTTCGATTAAATCTTGGTTGAAATTTTTTTGGCAAAAATTGCCCATTAGGACGAGAAATCGAGCGCACTACTTGCTGCACAGATTGAACTCGAATAACCTGCTTCTTAAATTCATGGGATGGCGGCACCCGCTAACGTGCCGCAAGCTTATGAAATTCGAACGGCTAGATATTAGGCTTGGAGAGTCTAGGAGGTTTCCTGGTTGGATTTCCTCAAACTTTCAAGTATTTGCACCGAATTTTCTTGATGGCCGACGCTCATTCAAACCATTAAACAATCTGAATTATGTCTATCTTGATAACGTAATCGAGCATTTAACATACGAGCAAGGACGTACATTTCTAAACAACATATTTAGGGCCATGGTCCCTGGAGGATGTATTCGCTTAGCCACCCCTGACCTTCGATCAATATGTGAGGTCTATCTTGAGGGAGATCAGAAGAGTATTTTGGAGATGCATCAAGACCTGACACCACATAACTTGAGTGTTCGAAGGGCGCCAGAGATGCTTCGATCAACTTTCTGTGCATTTGGACACGAGAAAGGCTATATCTATGATTTTGAAACCCTCAAGGAAGTCCTAGAAGATGTTGGATTTCAGGACGTTTTGTTTTACCGACCTGGACAATCTGACCGCAGTAAATACCTCCAAGTTGAGTCTCGGATGAGTCAAAGTGATAAGTGGAGTCAAATGTGTATTGAGGCAAGGAAAGTTCAGGCAAGTTGAAAAAAGAGTTGATCCCATTTATGAAAAATAGTCGCCGAGTCGAACTTGGACATTGAAAGCTTTGCTTGAACTTGAAAAGACTGCATAGCGTCAGTACTTAAATCATCGATAGCCCTCATTATTCGTGCAATTTCCTCAACATCAGTGCTCGTGCTAAGCCATCCCGTTTTGCCATTCTCCACCAAATGGGATACTCCATCACATTCTTTCAACCCAATCACCGGAATTCCAGCAGCAAGACCTTCGGCAACAAAATTCGGAAATCCCTCCCAAATGGATAACAGACAATTGATATCACAAACTTTGAGCACTTCAGTAATTTCTCTTGTTGGGGGATGAAAAAATATCCGCTCCGCCTTAAGACTTTTTACAAGTTCCTTGAGGGAATGGTCTTGTTCTCCAGAGCCAAAAAGATGCAGAGTGCCGAGCCCACCCAGTTCACAATATTTTTTAAAGCTACAAATTAGCAAGTCAATGCGCTTTTGAAAACTAAAACGTCCTGCATACACAAATCTTGGACTAGTAATTATTGAATCCCTTCTTACAGGATACAGTTCGATAGAGTTTGGTATCGCAACAAATTTCTTGCGTAAAAAGCGCGGGTATTTATTTTTATATTCTTCAAACTGAATTGTAATACGTTTCGAAAAAAACATAATAATAAAATAAAGAAATCTTTTTTTGCGTGCAGATGTTAATCTATAAATATCGGGTGAATTTCTTTCAGCAAGAATTAGCGGAACACGAGTAAAAAAAGTAGGAAGTCTCGAGACTAGAAATGCACCAATCATGAATGCCACCGCCACATCGGGCTTGACTCTCCGAATTAATCGATAAAGCTCATACTGCCGTCTGATTTTCTCACCAAGGTTTGCCTTGATCTCAGGGTTTCCAATACCCAACCCAATCCAAGTAATTCCTTGAGTGAGATTGCTTCGAAAAAATGGCTTAACGTCTCCCGTATCAAGGCTTACTACATAAACTTCGTGTCCTCTTTGAGATAGGCCATCGGCGATTGTGACTATCTGCTTCTCTAGGCCACCGAGAACTTGATTGATACTTCTTGTGACAAAGAGCAATTTCAACTTCTGTGCCAATCCCTTGGGTTTATGAGGAACGTATCTTATGATGAAGGAGTGAGCGACTACGACTTCGATCAATTGCGAACTCTTACGAGAAGGACTCGTGGGAGGATTCTTGAATTGTATGCGGAGCATCAAATAGCTCATCTGGGTAGTTGTTTGTCGGTGGTTGAAATTCTCTCGACTTTAATGGCTCGACACCTAAGGGATTTTTCACCAGAAGTTTTTGATCCAAACGGCGACGCCTTGATTTTGAGTAAGGGCCACGCAGCTGTAGCCCTTTACTGTCTCCTCGAAGAATTCGGTTTCGTAGGCTCTTCCGAGATTGAGAATATGGCAGGACCAGGATCTAAGTTCGAGGAGCATCCTAATTTCCACATTCCTACGGTGCTCACGGCGACTGGCTCACTTGGACACGGGCTTCCCTTTGCTAATGGTTTGGCGTTGGCTGGGAAGGTTCAGGGTCTAGAAAATAGGATTTTTGTAGTTATGAGTGATGGAGAATGCAACGAAGGAACTGTTTGGGAGGCATGCCTGTTTGCCAATGCAAACAACCTAGCGAATGTGACTGTTCTAGTTGACAATAATGGATGGCAGGCCACGGGAAGAATTACGGAAACGATGCCCAACCTTGACTTATCCGAAATGTTTAGAAGTTTTGGCTGGCATGCTAGTGAAATTGATGGCCATAACTTAGAAGCGCTTGACGATGCTTTGGTGTCAGCCAAGAGTGATGGTCGACCAAGTGCAATAGTCTGTAAAACCAGAAAAGGAAAAGGAGTTTCCTTTATGGAGGACGATAATAACTGGCACTATCGAGCGCCGAATCAGACTGAACTCGAATCCGCAATGAGGGAATTGCAGATTCGTTATGCGTAATCATTTCGCACAAGAACTAACTCGTTCGGCGTCGCAAAAAAGTGAAATTTTTTTGGTCTATGGAGACATCGGGAATAAGCTCTTCGATAGCTATAAAGAACACCATCCAGGAAGATTTGTAAACGCTGGTATTGCAGAAGCTTCCATGATTTCTATGGCGGCTGGAATGGCAAGATATGGTCTAGTTCCAGTTGTTTATACGATAAATCCGTTCATATATTTGAAGGCCCTTGAACAAATCAAGCTTGATGTTTGTTACCCAAATTTGCCTGTCATTATGGTCGGTACGGGGGGCGCTCTTGCTTATTCAGAGCTAGGAACAACGCATCATTCGCTTGAAGATGTAGGGGTACTAAGCAATCTTCCCAACCTCCGAATCTATGTTCCGGCCGATGAACAAGAGCTATCGATGTGTTTTGCTGAGGCTTTAACTGAAGGAACTCCTGCTTACATAAGGATCGGAAAGAAAGAAGTCGAAAAGGTCCATGATGCTCAACCTAACTTCCAGTCAACCAATCATGGCTTAATCCCGATTAGAGTTTCCAACAATTCAGAAATTTTACTTGTGTCTTACGGGACAATTTCTACCGAAGTATTCCATGCCTGGCAAGTACTAAGAAAAGATACTGAGATTGATTTTTGGACATTGCCACGATTAAAACCAAATGAAATTTCGGAAATTACTAAGCTCATAACAACATATAGAGTCATCGTTGCAGTAGAGGAACACAGAAGCACAGGTGGAATGACTGCTTTGTTGTTAGAAGCAGCATCTCTTTCAGGCGCGCCGAGACCGGAATTAGTGTTTATTAATAGTGGGGACAAATTTCATACTGGTCTAGGCAATCAAAATCAGGCAAGAAAATCACTTGGCCTAGACTCGGACAGTATTGTCCGGAAAGTACGCTCTCTTGTCTAGCAAAGTAGGAATTGATTTGGATAATACCCTGATTGACTACGGACCAGCACTCGGGAATCTAGTTAGTGAAACACTTGGTGACGACGAATATAAGGGAGCGTCACTAACAAAGGCTAAAGCCAAAGAATTAATATTATCTAGATCTGGTAACGAAACATGGACAGAAGCGCAGGGCAAACTATATTCTTCATATTTGAAATACGCGATATTTTTCCCTCGTGCCATCGAAGTTCTACAAAAGTTAAGTTCTCTTGGAAAACAAATTGTAATCATTAGTCACAAGACCAAGTTTCCATATAAGGGTGAACAGGTCAATCTTCAAGACGCTGCTGAAGTTTGGTTACACGAAAGATTGCCGCCAAATCTTGTGAAAATCAAACGTGGAATAAATCTCTTCTTTGAAGAATCAATCTCTGAAAAAGTCACTCGAATTGTGAATGAGAATTGCGATTACTTCATTGATGATTTAGATGAAGTCTTGACTTTGTTGCCCTCATCTATTGTGAGAATCTGCTTTCAAGGATCAAGAGAAGTTGATGGAATATTCAATGCCAAAGATTGGGAAGAAGTTCAGAGGCAATTCGAATGAAAGCAATTGAAGTATCCCTTAAACATAGATTAGAGAACATTCTTGAATCCAGAATTGTCTCGAACGAGTTGCTTCATGGTGGAGTTAATGCCGCCGTATATAAAATCGTAACTGAAGATGCTTCTTATGCAGTGAAAGATTATTCCAAACTTTCAAATTCAACTTCTCGGATATATCGAGAGATAAGTTTCCTGAAATATTGCTCGAAAATTGGATTCTCACGTGTACCAGCTATTGTATGGTTTGACAATAAAGAAAAGTTGCTTGTTATGCAATTTATTGATGGCAGAAAGGAAGTAACATCCAAAGAGCTTTGCTTAGAGATCCTTGAATTCATAAGAATTGTCCAAGAAAAGAATTCTGAATCTACGGATAGAGATTTGCCACAAGCCGCTGATGCCATGTTCCACTTAAGCGATCTGGAAAGCGATATCAGGAAAAGGATAGCTGGACAGCAATTAGTGGGGGCGTCGAAAGTTTATGAAGATGCACTTAATACTCTGAATTCCATTTTGCAAGTCAAGTCGGATGTTGAAGAGATGGAAGTTTTTATCAAGAGGTTTAAACGCGAAATGGTTTCTCCATCTGATTTGGGTCCCCATAATGTGATTTGGCAGTCAAAAAAAGCTTTTTTTATCGACTTTGATTATGCTGGTTTAGATTCAAATATAAAGTTAGGCCTTGATTTACTGGTACAACCAGAACTAAACATGCAGAAGTTTCTTCCAGATATTAATCAAAGCTTCCAAGAAGTACTTGGTTTCTTTCCGAATGAAGTTCCTTCGTCTTTGATTAAGCTATTTGTTTGTAAGTGGAAGCTGATTCGTGAGAGACTGATGCAAAATGTGGGTCCAGAACGAGAAGGAGCTTGGCTTGTTGGAAAATAATCATAGGCCGTATGGGCGGCTTCTGTCTTTACTCGCGACCAAGCATGAAGGGGTGCAGCGAGACTACCTTGCCCGCGTAAACGATCCTGAGTGGCCGAAATGGAAAGCGGCGGAACTCGCTAAGAAGTTCGACTTTGATTATTGGGATGGCAGTCGAAAAATTAATTATGGAGGATACACATATAAGCCCGGATATTGGACTCCAATAGCCCAAGCACTGATAAATGAGTTCGCGCTGACGAAATCGAGCAAAGTGCTTGACGTTGGATGTGGGAAAGGTTTTCTTCTCTTTGAGTTGACCCAACTAATTCCTGGAATACAAGTTCAAGGTGTCGATATATCCTCGTACGCCATTGAAAATTCCCATTTGGAAGTTAAAAGTCAACTTAGAGTTTCGAATGCAACGTCTTTACCTTTTCAAGACAAAGAGTTTGATTTGGCTGTTTCGATCAATACTTTACATAATTTGTACAATTTTGAACTTGCAGACGCGCTTAGAGAATTCTCTAGGGTGTCCAAGGAGCAATATTTGTGCGTTGAGTCTTATAGAAATGAAAGAGAAAAGGCTAATTTGCTTTACTGGCAAGTCACTTGTGAAGCTTTTAATACCCCAGAAGAATGGTTTTGGTGGTTTCAGCAAACTGGATACCACGGCGACTACGAGTTCATATATTTCTCATGAAATCCCTGGCAGCTATCTTGGTTGAGAGCCGACAACCGCTCCAAGTTTTAGAAATTGATGTAGATGAGAATCTACTCAGTGGTCAGGTACTCGTTGAGATGGAGATGGCAGGTCTATGTGGCTCTCAAATTGGCGAAATTGATGCAATAAAGGGAGAAGACAAGCACTTACCACATTTACTAGGGCACGAGGGAATTGGAAGGGTTCTGAAGATTGCCTCGGATGTATCCAGGGTAAGAGTTGGTGACAGGGTAGTGGCCCATTGGATGAAAGGATTTGGGAAAAGCGCAAACTCGGGAAACTATTTAAGTGACAAGCTTGGAAAAGTGAATAGCGGCCAGATAGCCATATTTAGCGAAGTCTCTGTAGTTTCGGAAGACCGATTAACAGTCGTAGCAAAAGATTTTGACGTAGAAATAGGAGCAATCGTGGGATGTGCGTTACTAACATCATACGGAGTTCTCCAGAATGAACTAGAAATTGAAAAGGTTGATCCAGCAAAAGTTCTCATTGCTGGCTTTGGGGGCATCGGGGAGAGTCTTAGCTTATTAGCTAGAAAAATATCAAGTCCAGATATTTATGTTCTTGATAAGAGGCCAACGGCAGTAGCAAAAGCCAGGGAAGTTGGCCTTAATGTTATTTCAGTAGAAGAGATAAGCAATCATCAATTCGCTTTCATTGTTGATACAACTGGAATGCCAAGGTTGATTGAACTTGCATATGAATCACTTTCAACTTCAGGAGTTTTATCCCTGGTTGGAGTTTCACCCAAAGGTGAGAAAATCAGTATTGATCCGATGCCGCTTCACTATGGAAGAAGAATCATCGGTAGCTTTGGTGGTTCTGTAGATGTTGATAGAGACTTACCACGACTAATCAATCTTTTATCAGAGCACACCAGCTACTTCAAGAATCTAGTAGGCGAGCAATTCAGATTGGTAGACATCAATAAGGCCATCTCCTTGTTCCGACAAGGATCAAATCAAGGGCGAATTTTGCTTAGTTTCGGATAGAAACTTGCCTAGCTTTTTGCAGATTTTCAGGCGTACCAATATCGATAAAGTGACCATCAAGAGGGACTGCAATCAACTTGTTCAGCAATCGTGGGAGTAGATGTCGAGAGATGTCTGATTCAAAGGTGCTTAACTCCCCGAACTCTGCCAGTCCACCTCGATTGAAAATATATATTGCTGCATTTGCGATGTCTCCGTAGATAGGCTCAGTTTTTTCATGCAACTCTTGAATTTCGTGATTCGTGCCAATCTTGAAAATGCCACATTGAGAAGGGTCAGCTGTTAGGAAAGTACCAACAACACCTTGATAGGGGATGGTCAGCTCTCTAAAAGCATCCTTTAATCGCATCAAGTTATCATCAAAGAAGTTGTCACCATGCATGACAAGCAGTTCATCTTGAGGAATAATTTTTAGAAATGCCTTTATTGTTCCTGCCGTTCCAAGTAGCTCCTTTTCATGAAGGATCGTGATCTGATCCTTAAACGGAGATGTCAGTCGGAAATTAACCAACTGTTCCGGTAAGTAATGAGAGTTGAGAAAGATGTGCTCAATTCCTATCTGACGAAGTTTCTCAACTATTATGGAGAGTAAAGGTCGCCCGCCAATCTCGACAAGTGGCTTCGACTTTCCCTTAGCGGCATCGCCGAGTCGGGTCCCCTTGCCGGCTGTCAAGACAAAAGCATTCATTCTTGTATATGTTGAAGAATATGTGACTTTTGTATAGGGACGTTTCCAACTTTACTGATGTGGATTGCTGCAGCCAGTGATCCAAGATAAGCACTCGTGTATAGGTCTGACCCAGTGGCAAGAGATAGAGAGGCTGCTGCTAATAGAGAGTCACCGGCACCAGATGTCTCTATCGGGCTTGGATTGAGAGCGGGTACTTGATCATTTTCGATGAAATCCAAGGTGTCTTTATCAACACCATGGATAAATAGTCCAGCTTCACCGAGTTTGAGAAGCACATTCTTTACGTCGATGCTTGAACGAAGCCGCTCAGCGAGAACAACTAGCCCACTTGTCTCGTCTTTAGTTTCAAGTCGAGCCTCGCGCTCTGTTGGTGTAATCAGGTCGCAGCCAGCAAACTTCGAAAGATTGCCGATTTGACTTGAACTTTGGCTGTCAGCGACACAAATCAAACCTGCTGATTTCGCCTGTGAAACTAAAGTCTTTGCTAGGTCCTTACTCAATAAGCCATACGAAAAGTCAGAAAAAATAATCAAGTCGCTGTCGTTAGTAAGCGATTCGAGATGATTAATTACTTGTTGTTCCGTGCTTATTGCCAGTAAATCGTTAGTGAAATGATTGAGTCTCATCATCATTTGATTACCTACCTTGAATCTTTCCTTCAAGGTAGTCTGGCGAGTATCTTCGCGAATCGGACGGAAGGCTACGCCTAAGGATTCCAGTTCAGCAAGAGCCCATTCGCCAGCAGAATCTGATCCAATAGCGCTAATCAATGTGGTGCTCGCACCCAAGTTCTTGCAGTGACTTGCTACTACGGCTGCACCACCGAGATAAGTTTGGGAGTCAATCGGACTTAGAACGATGTTCGGATATTCTTGAGACATACCAAGGGCTCTACATTGATGGTATCTATCAATAATCAAATCGCCAATAACAACTACACGTAAATCAGAGAATTGATCTAAAGTTTCTGTTAGTTGCTTTGAGGTTACATTGCGCCTTGATAGGAAGTCGAGAGAATGGCGAATTGTCGCAGAAGAGTTACTCAAGACTAGATGATCATTGAGCGAAGTTCCTGATGAAAAGAGCAATTTTCCACCATATTCGGCTAGTGCCTTTTCCTCAGGGTTTTCCTGACGAGAGAATTCATGACCCTTGAGCACAATTTCTGGTTTTAGCGATCCAATAAGTTCAGTAACATCTCCGTTGTAGACAATAGTTTCATCGACAAGTCCCAGATTGTTTATCAATTGTCTTCGAAGACTCAATTCGTCCTGTTCAACACCACTACCGTCGATTGCTACAACCAATCGATCAGCCACATCTGACGCAGCATGAAAGAGACGAAGATGCCCAGTATGGAGAACCTTGAATTTGCCCGTGACCAGACAAGTTTTCACAATTTTGCGCCGATTCCTTCTTGCTTCATCCATTTAACTGTATGAAAACGCGGGTCATCTAGGACGGCTCCATTCTTGAGAGCCTCGAACATTTCAGATACAGCTTCTGAGACTGAAAACTCTTTCTTGAACCCGGTTCCAAGCAACTTTGATGAGTCCAGTCGGTAAGAACGAGGATCATTGCTACTAACCATGTTGACTTTCGCGCCGCTAACTTTTGCTACCAGTTCAGCGATTTCACCGATTTCTAAATTCTCAAATCCAGCATTGTAGGTGCCACTTGGAAGTTGCCAGTTTTTGAGGAAATGTAGGTACACCGAGACCATATCTTTCATATGTATATTTGGGCGAATCTGTTTTCCACCCGTAACTGTAATCAGATTAGACTGAAACGCTTGTAGGACAAAAAGGTTGACCACCACATCAAATCGCATACGAGGCGAAAGTCCACAGACGGTGGCCGGACGTACTATGTGAACATTGAAATCATTTTGATAACTTAGGCAGATTCTTTCGGCAACTTGTTTAGTCTTGTTGTACGCAGACAGTGGAACGAGTTCGATATCTTCGTGCACGCGTTCAGCATCAGATAGACCATAAACACTACCTGAGCTTGCAAATATAAGTGACTTCAGTTTCCCTTTTCTGCGACAAAAATCGAGAAACCCACTTAGTCGTAGAGTGTTCACTTCCCACGAAAATGCAGGATTTAAGTCAACACTAGGGTCATTGGCAACGCTTGCCAGATAAATCACATGCTCAATGTCTTTAAGATCTTCTTCTGTAACGTCTGCAACGTCCTTTTTACAAGTTAGGTGGCTGATTGGTTTAGGAAAAAAATGGCCAAACCACTCTAAATCTATGTTTCGCGTATCAAATCCGGTGTCTAGCAAGGTAGGAATCAGTGACGACCCGACGTATCCACTTCCTCCAATAACGAGTATTTTGGTCACTTCTTACCTCCGATGAATATATTCTCGTTCGCTGTCCAATATTTTGTTGAGATTTTCCTCAGCCCACTTTAATGTCCGTTGTAGACCTTCATTTAGATCAATCGAGTCAACCCAGCCAAGTTCTGCCCTCAATTTACTGGAGTCGAGCTTGTAGGCGGCATCCTTACCGAGTCGGTCATCCGAGAGTTCACAAATGTCTTCAAGACGAAGACCAAGCATCTGAGCACACTTAGCGACAACTGTACGAATGGAGACAAGTTCGTTAGTCGAAATGTGGTAACTAGTCCCCAAAACTCCTTGTACGGCAATTCTTAAGAGCGCTTCGGAAACATCATCAATGTGAATGAAACTTCGCTCGGAATGGCCTCCTCCGTGAAGGGGAAACTTTGATTTCGTAAGAGCTGCGATGAAAGCTCGAGGAATTATCCGATATGCGCGCTGATGTTCTCCGTAGACATTTGCAGCTCGAGTGAAAATCACTGGAAAGTTTTGACTTTGATGCATGGCTTTGAGATGAAAGTCCCCAGCAGCTCTTGAAATTGCGTAGGGAGTGGTCGGAGAAAAGTTAAATGACTCTCCAATCCACCCCGTTGTAGAACCGTAGACTTCTGGTGTTGTAAATTGAACGAACCTTGGCATCTCCCCACCGAGCAAGCCAAGCGCTTCGACAAGTCGAGCAAGAGATACGACGTTTGTCTCGTACCAATGGGTGGGGAATTTCCAACTTTCACCTACCATGCTTTGCGCCGCGAAGTTCACGATTACGGTTATCTCATGCACTTTGCAAAGATCCACAATCTTTTTGGGGTCTGCATTTAGATCGTGTTGTATAAAGGTAAAGTTTTTTAAGTTGGCATTTCCGAAGTAGCGAGAGTAGGGAGGAGAAATTTCAGCTTGTCGGCTCACTCCTACAACATTGAAGCCTTGATCAAGCAAAGTATTGGCGAAGCTACTGCCAGAAAAAGAGTTGGAACCGAGAATCAGAAAGTTATGGGTCAAGTCTTTTTCCATTACGTAGTAATTCAGTGACTGCATGCAATATAGATGAGTGTGCGTCCTCAACAGGACCATATTCACCGATCTTGCTTCGCACGATTAGCGCAACATCCAATTCGGATGCAAGTTTTCCACCATCAAAACCTAATAAGCCGCATGACCTCATTCCAATCGTCTTGGCAGTGGTTACCCCATTTATCAGATTTTGGGAATTGCCCGAAGAGGAAATAGCGAATAAGAGGTCGGCTCGGGTAGCCATGGATGTTAGTTGTCGAGCAAAAATACTTTCATAACCGAAGTCATTTCCAGCCGCTGTAATTGCAGGTGAACAATCAACGAGTGAAATGAGCGGAAAGTGCTCTCCTCGAGAAACCGATCCGCTTCCGAGATCTGTGACAAAGTGTGAAGCTAACGCGGCACTACCCCCGTTACCGCAGACAAAGATTTTACCGCCGCGAACCTTTGCTTCCTTCAACTCCTGAGCGATCCGAGCAATTTGATCGATATCAATATCCTCGAGAATTGCTTTGAAACGAGAAAAATAGGCTTTCAGTGTGCGGGATTCATCATCTGGGGTTGCCACCGCATAAGATTACCCCAAGCGCAAAAGTCTTCCGAAGGTCGCCATTATCTGTGGTGTTTAGTGATTGGTAGGGTCGGACGTGTCACTCAATGAAGCACTTTATAAGCGTATTGGCGCGATTTTGCTTTTCCTTGGCCCAGTTACGACTTTAGCGGTATCGCCGTTCTCCAGTTTTGACCCCATAAATCTCATCAAGTTGATTTTTGTGACTTCTTTGGCATTTTCTATCATTGGATTATGCCTGACTTCGTACCAGGAGATATTTTCTAGAATAGATCTTAAAATCTGGATAGCAGCCAGTTTTTTTGTTGTGTGGATGATCGTGGCTATTTTCGCTTCGGGTGCACCACTCAATCAACAGTTTTGGGGAGTTTTTGGACGCAATACCGGATTCCTAACGTATTTCTCTCTGGTTCTGGTGATGCTTGGAGTTGCGCTAGTCCAACAACAGAGTTTCTATCGGAAGTTGGTTGATGTACTCGTTCTGACTGCCATTCCGACGACCCTCTATGCCCTCGTCCAAGTAGCTGGGCGGGATCCGATAGCTTGGAGTTTGAAAGCTCCATTCGCGACGTTAGGTAATATCAACTTCTCATCAGCATTCTTTGGGTTGACTTCTCTCTGTTGCGCGATTCTCGCCATCACTTCAAGCTTTGCCTTAATTCTTCGAGTCTTCCTTGCCCTGCTTGCAGTAATCGATCTAATAATAATTTTGGAGACGGGATCAATTCAAGGTTTTATGATTTTTGTCGCGGGCATGGGTATTGCTGGATTTTGGATAGTGCGTGACCGCTTTAAAAATCGTGTTTTGAACTTTAGTTATTTAATCTTGGGATTTTGCGGATTTGGTCTTGCAACTTTGGGTTTAGCCAATCTGGGACCACTCTCGAGGTTTATCTTTAGTGAAACCGTGACTTTCCGTTACGACTACTGGTTCGCAGGGTGGGCCATGACCTTGAAAAGCCCATTGACGGGACTTGGTATGGACTCATACGGAGACTGGTACCGGGAGTTGCGTGGTGAAATTGCCACATTACGTACGACACCGGATCGGATTACGAATACTGCTCATAACATTTACCTAGATCTATCTTCGAGTGGGGGATTCCCACTCCTGATTGCTTATTTGTTCGTACTTGTTTTTGCATTTATAGTTTCAATCCGTAAGTTTCGGAGAGACTTAAAGCTTGATCCCTATTTCTTGGCGATGTTTTCTGCATGGGTTGCTTATTTGATTCAAGCCGCAGTGAGTATTAATCAAGTTGGTGTAGGAATTTGGGGTTGGTTATTTACTGGTGGTTTGATTGGATATGAACGCGTTACTCGGTCAGTTAGTCGAAGCTCTAGCGCGAGAGACATAAAGGCCAACAAAGAATCAAAGGCCAAAGGCGCGAGCCAGGTAAAACAAATACCTGCTTCCACTGCTCTTCTTGGAATTGCATTCTGCGGTATCGGTTTCGTCCTAGCGTTTCTTCCCTTCAGCGCAGATTCCAAGTACAAGAAAGCGGCTCAAACGGGCTCAACAGTAGAAATTGCCAAGAGCGTTCAAGGTTTTGGCGCAACTGCATTCCATTACAGTTTGGCATTAGATGCTGCGATTAAG
>Ga0129336_10000918_pt1 | contig 17429 bp, 18 predicted proteins | sample CPB6_02_DNA_FD_96878 | JGI IMG/M metagenome (GOLD analysis project Ga0129336, IMG submission 96878) | Freshwater to marine salinity gradient microbial communities from Chesapeake Bay, USA - CPBay_Sum_0.6_0.2_DNA | ecosystem: Environmental > Aquatic > Marine > Coastal | place: USA: Chesapeake... | reverse complement strand
TGGTGTCCAGCAGCATCCATCTACCAGCGATCTAAAGAACAGAATCTACCCTACAGCATCTGGTGGGAAGCAGGCGTCATTAACGCAACATCCCCGATGGATACTGTAGACGAAGATGCCATTCTGAAAGCTATGGTAGGCGACGGGGAACACCAAGGATTACTCTCGTACTTCAGCGGTTGCAGAGAAGTCTGCTTTGACCGCTGGGGATCTCACCACATTTACACAACCCTAAAACAATACGGCTATCCTGCCCGTGCTTACCCTCAGTCATTTGCAGGTATGAATGAACCTTGCCGTCGTATGGAAGCTCTCTGCATGGATAAGCAGTTCTTCCATGGCGGTCACCCTGTACTGGATTGGATGGTCGGAAACGTAGTAATTGTCCAAAGTAGGGATGGACAAATGCGACCTGACCGATCAAAATCCACCAATAAAATCGACGGGATTGTAGCTGGACTCATGGCCATGGGTTCATGGCTTTATCCTGAAGTTGAGACGATTACAGAGATTCGAGGACTGAAGTAATGCTTAACTGGATTGCAACCAAGCTGGGCTATACTAAGCGTCCTCGCACGTCTGAACAGGCTCTGAACGCTATTGCTGATGCAGTCAGTTATGTCTCTAACTCCGGCTCTGCCATGACGTGGCAGCAGTTCTACGGCATCCTGAACAGCGAGAAAATGGGCACCAACACCGACGCTGCCCTCCGCCTGACAGCAGTCAAGTGTGCCCTTGAGATCTACACTGGCATGGTGCAGTCCCTGCCTCGCCGCATGTACTCTGTCGACTCTGCAACAGGCGACAAAGTCCGTGTCATCGGCACCACAGACCACCCAGCCTCACGTCTGTTCTCACACTATTTTCACCCAGAACTTACTGCGGACGATGCACTGCTGGTTATCGTTTACGATGTTCTGATGGACGGCAACGCCTACTTCCTGCGTGAGCCAGACAATATGGGCCGCACCAGCCGCCTGTATTACATTCATCCATCACGTATCCCTCGCGACAACATCTACCGTGCCAACGGCAGCGAAGACCTGACCAACGGACGCAAGGCTGTCAAGGGTGAGCTTCTTTACCGGATTGACTCTGGCGTATCCAACAGAGACGCTAAGAGCGAATTCATGCTCCTGCCTAAGAGCGACATTGCCCACTTCAAAGGTAAAGTGCTGGATCAGGAATACCACCGTGCCCATGGCTTCATTGCCAACTCTGCTAATGCTCTGGAGATGTACCAAGCAGCAGAGAAGTTCGGTCGTGCCTTCTACACCAAAGGCTTTGCTAACCAGATCTTCCTGACCACGGACAACCGTCTCGCCCCTGACGTACTCAAGCGTCTGGAGGCTAACTTCGAGGAAGATCCTAACGCTCCTCTCGACTCAATCTTCCGCACCAGAATCCTTGAGCAGGGTCTGAAGCCGATCAACTCCGGCATCCCCTTCCAGCACCTGCAGTTCATCGAGACTCGTGCCTTCTCTGTGGAAGACGTAGCCCGAGGCTTTAATATCCCCCCAGCCCTGCTGCACTCCTACATGGGCACAGACGCTGGCAACACCGATCTGGCTCAGGCTACTGCCCTGTTCGTTCAGGCAGGCATCGGTCCGTTCCTGTCTCGTCTGTGCAGTCAGTTCCGAACTGAGCTACTTCCGCTCCCATCCCAGATGCTGTACACGTTCGAGTTTGAGACACTCTACCTGTACCGCAACGTCATCGACAAGTTCTCAAGTGCTCTCAGAAACTTGTTCGAGATCGGTATGGTTAACCGCAAGAAAGGCTGCTCCCTCCTCGGTATCCATATCGACCCGTCAGACGCTGCAGCAGACCCACGCTACGTGCCTGTCAACATCATGACTGTCGAGCACTCCCTGCATCTGGAAGAAGGTGCATCGCTGGCCAACGATATGACTGAAAAGCAGATCGAGCAGCAACAGCAGACTAACGACGGCATGGTATCCGGCGATGAACTCAAAGCCGCACAGGATCAACTCGCTGCTGCCAAGGCTAAACCAACCTCTGGCAAGATGGACAAATCCCCATCCAAGAAGAACATTGACAAGCGTATCCGTAATGCTTTCCTGAACGTGCTGAACGGTCTGAAGCAGTACGAGGCACGAGTCCTTGAGCAAAAGAAGCAATCCCGTCCTGATGACTACGATGCTGCTGTCACTGAGTTCTACGCTCAGAACAGTAAGTTCGACAGCCTGCTGACTGATCAACTCTCTGGCTGGCAGGATCTCATTACAGTCAACGGCAAGCCCCTGAGCGACCTCCGCACTGCATGGCTTTCTTCTCAGAAACTTCCTGAAGGAATCGAAGATGGAATCTCTTGTATTGAACCGTAAGTCTTTGCCTTCAGGCGATACTCTGGAGTGCAAACTGTCCTTCAACAGTTCAGACGAACTGATGATTTACGATGTTATCATGCCGTACAAATGGTCGGCAGAGGACACTGCTGTTACTCCCGATCAGGTACTGAACTTCATGAAGAATGCACCGTCTGACCTGACGGTACGCATCAACAGTGCCGGTGGTGAAGTCGGATCTGCTCTGGCGATCTACAATCGTCTGCTGGAACACCCCGGCAAGGTAACAACCATCGTAGACGGCTATGCTTTCAGTTCTGCAGGCTGGCTGGCTCTGGCAGGTAAAGACCGCCAGATCTGTAACGGTGGTCTGTTCATGATGCACAACCCTTACCTATACGAGAAGATCGACTCACTCAGCAAGATCGAGAATGTGAAGAACCGCTGGGAATCCCACCGGAACAGCATTGTGGATATCTTCACTTCCAGAACTTCTATGAAGGCTGAAGAGGTTACGAACCTGATGGAAGTCGAGACTTATCTATCTGCCTCAGAAGCAGTCGATAAGGGACTCTTCCACAGCGTCCGTAACGGCAAACCGGATACTGCCATTCTTAACTGCCTGCACATCCCGGAAACAGCCCGTAACAAAGCTGAGATTACTTCCCCGGATATTCAGGCTCTCAGATTGCGAGCACTTAATCTTCGCAAGAAATTTGTGCTTTAATCTATTGACCTGTACACTGCCCGCCTTTACACTACTATCGTCAACGGCTATGCCCACAGCAACGCACATAAGCAGACGCCAGATGCCAGTTTCAAACAATTCAGGAGGTTTTGTCATGGCTTCTGCCATCGCTTCTCGCGTGTTCAACGACACGCCAGCAAAGAACTCAGACGTGTCAGGTATGACCGTCAACCAGCTTCAAGACGAACGCACTCGTCTCATTACTGTCACCGAGGCATTCGATGCCAAGGGTGACAAGCTCTCTGCACAGGAAGCACAGCAGTATGCTGATGCTCTCGACCGCATCGAAGCCGTTCAGAATTCCCTCAGCAAGACTGCTGTCGGATTGTCTGAGCGAAAGGCAGCCCTGCTCGCTACGCAGCGTATTGCCAACGCGACAAGTGGGCTGGTCGTTGACTTTTCCAAGGGTGTCCATACCCGACCACAGTGGGAAGACGACAAGGAATTCTACGGTTTCCGTAACCAGCAGGATTACCTGAACTCAGTTGTCAACGCCTACAAGAACAAGCACAACCCGGATGCCATCGACGCTCGCCTCAAAGCCTGCGTTCTTGATGCTGTCGGGTCTGACGAGTTCAGCAAGGCTAACTGGGAATCAGCAGGTCTGACTGTTCCTCGTGGCTTCATCAACACTGTCCTTCAGGTCGACCCTGAAGCCGACCAGTTCATCAAACTGATGACCACGATCCCGATGTCTGCTCCAATCGTGGACATTCCTGCCCGAGTTGACAAGGATCACCGTACCAGCGTGACTGGTGGATTCCGAGTCTACCGAGGCAAGGAAACTCAGTCTCCGACTTTCAGCAAGTCTGAGATGGAAGTCATCAGCCTGAAGGCCCATGAACTGAATGGTGCTGCTGCAGTCACCAATCAGCTTATGAGCGACAGCCCGATCTCCATCGCAGCCCTGATCGACGCTGGTCTGCGACAGGAAGCAATGTCCTACCGCATGGATGAATACCTCAACGGTAACGGCATTGGCCGACCGCTGGGCGTACTCAACAGCGGCAACGGTGCTCTGCTGACTGTTCTGCGAGAGAACGGACAGGCAACTACCGACATCGTCAACGGTACCAACGTCCTCAAGATGCGTCAGCGAGTTTGGGGTTACCAGAACGCTGTATGGCTCTGCTCTCTGGACCTGTACCCAACCGTCGTGAAGCTCTGCATCGAGTCCCCGAACAACGCAGGAATCGTCAAACTGTTCCACCCAGCAGAAGGCGGAGACAGCTACGATACGCTGCTGGGCCGACCGATCATCTGGACCGAATACATGAACGGTATCACAGCCGGTCAGGACGGCTCTGCGATCAGCGAATGGAATGACAACTTCTTCGCCTGCGTCAACCCAACGCAGATTCTGCGAGGTGAGCGTGGTAACTCAGCGATTACTCGCTCGATCCACGTCCGCTTCCTTGAACGAGAAGAAGTGTTCCTCTTCACTTCGTTCGACGATGCTCGCCCATGGTGGAAGACGACTCTGACACCAGTCAACGCCGGTCTGACTCTGTCACCGTTCGTTGTCCTGTCCAAGACTACTGCCTGATTCATGCAGGTCGTGAGGGGAGGGTGGAATCCCGGAGTCAACGCCACCATCCTCCCCTCAACCTTTCTTCTCCAGAAATTCCTGAAGGAAATCAATAATGGCTACTCAAAAGTTCACACACCTGTCCAGCAAACTCTTCGTAGAGTCGCTGGGCACGCTGACGATGAACGGTTCCATTGCGAACCAGTTCGTTACTACCGAACGCTTCAGCAAGCTGATGTTCGTCGGGTCAGACATGGTGCTCACCGGCACTTTGACTGTCACGATTACAGGCAACAGTGCTGCTAACGGCTCAGGTACTCACACTGTCATTAAGACGGTTGCCTTCGCAGGCAATCCGGCTGACGTGTCAGTGGAAGTGGACAGCGAAGAAGTTTCTTACGCTGAAGATCAGGCAACGAGCGGTACTCCGTTCCTGTCTGTCTGCGTCCGTCTGACCGGTACAAACACCAACACCGTTGATGGTGCTGTTGTGATTGAGCCTCTCTACCAGCGTGGCGACCTGACCCCAACCGGTACAGGAACGACCACATAAGGAATAGCCTGTCGCACCTCTCCCTGCATAACGACTGGAAGTTGTACGCCAGAGGTAGTGCAGGTGACGTGCATAAAGGGCAGGCATTGATGTTCCGCTTCGGCGGTAACAGCCGCAGTTCAGTTTCGGGGGTGGCTGGACTGCGGTTTGTTTTTATCCCCTGCGAGATACTGTCATGCCGATGTACATTGATCTCTCAACAGAAGCCGCTGTGACGACCATCGTCAACAGTGATTTCCTGTCGGCAGTCAAGCGGAACATCGGCTTTGATCCTGATACTCCCGACGAGCAACTGCCAGTCGACCTGACTGACCTGATGCACGAGTGCATCTCTATCTGCGAGAAAGAACAGTGGCGATTCATCCTGCGTAAGACTGTGACTCTCAGCCTTCCCTACGAAGCATTCTGCTACAACGACCGTCTCTTCTTCCTGCCCTTTGGTCGTGTCACTGCTCTCAGCACATTTTCCTACAAGAAGTCTGACGGTACTACAGCATCCATCTCTTCCAGCGACTACACACTGTACACGCATGAGCCATCTAAACTCTGGTGTGAAGACTGGGCTGAACTGTTCGACGACATCGACACCGAACAACCATACCCGATTACTGTCTCCTACACCACAGGCTATAATTCCTTCTCAGAAGTTCCTAAGAGCACAGTTCGGGCACTCAAGATTCTCGCTTACCATCTGTTCGAATACCGGGATGCTGTCAGCGAAGGGGCCATGACAGATCTGCCACAAGGCTATTGCTCTCTCAGAGACCACAACCTGCTGAATGACCACAGAGCCATTCGCTACGTTGTGGATGACTGGACGAAAGTGAGCCGAGGATGAACAAGTACAACCGACGCTCACGCCCCAACCTGCGGTACCTGTGCGAGTTCTATATTCCTAGTAACGTCGCTACATCCAGCGGTGAACTGGAGCAGGAATTTGATCTGCATTACAAAGGTCCATTCTCGCTGGAACTTCCCCTCAATCCTATCGAAGTCTCTGACTCAGGCCGCATTCAGGCAGAGCAGACCTTTGTACTGATCGGCAACTGGTGCCGTCCTGCAGCCCTGATTACAGCGGGCATGTTCTGTGTCATTCCTCAACTCCAGAAAGTCTTTGCGGTCAAAGGGCAGGCAACTGACCAGTGGGGCGACCGTAAGAAACTGAAGATCCACATTATCGACAACGTCTCTCAACCAGTCACCATTCAACTCCTGCCGACACTCTACTGATGATCCCACAGTTTAACATCCAGTTCGATATCCCATCGGAAGTCAGCAATGGCTTCCCGCTGATGTTGAACAAGGTACGTAAGCATATTGTGCGGGAGTCCATCAGGTCTGCTCTGTCCCCCGCCAGAGCACGCCTGAAGTCCTACGTTATGTCGATGACCAAGGAGGCAGAGTATAGCTCCGGTGCGACGTACCGCAGCCTGACAGCCAAATACAGGCAGGCTAAGCACAACCCTAATCGCTTTTACGGTTACATCGGCGTCAACCGTAAGTACCTTGAAGGTCTGCTGGCAGAGAAGCCTATTCAGTTTGGTGGCATCTCAAAATACCGTCAGGTCTCTTTCGGCATCCGTAAGCGTAACCCAAAGCCGGGAGAGAATCCTTTCCAGAAACGCTGGCAGCCGAAAGAAGTTCGCTCGTTCTACCGTGGCTACAACTACATGGACCGTCGTCGTAAGCCAAGCAAGTACCTGCATCTGATCGAGTTTGGCTTCCAGCATCGAGGCGGCAAGAGATTCCCCGGATACGGCTTTGTGCAGCAGGCAGTCAATGATTCCCGTGCTGAAGCACAGGCTATCTTTAAGGCTAAGATCCTTGAGCACTTTAAGAGGGCATTCAAATGAGTCCATATGCTCTCGACACTGGCATTCAAAAGCTGATTACTACTGCTGTCAACAATGCAACCATCCCAGTCCGTAAGACACAGTTCCTGCCGTCCTACGACATGCTGGAGACTCCCAGTGGCTTTGTCTACTGGGATCTGTCGGAACTCACGCCATATCACTCCTCAGAAGGTCTCGCAGAGGCTAATGGGGATGATACCTGTACATTCACTCTTGACGTAGCCTGTGCCGCCCATGATAATGCAGCACGTAAGTCACTGGTAACTGCTGTGCTTTCAGGTCTGCAGCCTGTCTCTACAGGCCGAAGAACTCAGTTAACCTCCTACACAGTGGCGAACACAGGCTGCTTCATCAACTATCTGAGACTCGTTGCTCAGAACGAAGTGTCTGTTTTGAAGTCAGGGCAATCTAACCCGGATTTAACCTTACTTGTCCTGTCGTTTTCTGGTAAAGCAACCTGTTAGGAGGTTAAAATGGCAAACCGAGACGCATCCCGTATTCGAATCAAGTTCTTTGAGCAGACGACCTCCCCGACAGGTACAGGTGCTGCTCCTGACGCTGTCGACGCAACCAGCGATGTCTACGCCTGCGTGACAGACGGTCCTACATGGTCCGGCTTCACTCGTGGCGACGTGGAGACAACATGCTCCAACAGCACTCTGGACGCATGGGGTAATCTCATTCGTACTTTCCGTGCTGGTTCAATCGTTGACATGGGCACGATTACTTTCACTGTTGACTGGGATCCAGACGACACCAACGGTGGCCGTGAATGGGCAGCGTTCATGGACGGTCGATCTGGCAACCTGTCTGTGGAATTCCCGGCAGCATCCGGCGAAACTGTAGGTCCAATCTTGACAATCACTGGCTACTGCAATAAGTTCACGCCGATGGGGACTGTCCTGTCAGACGATCAGGGTGCTCGCTCAATGGCAGAACTGGTCTACCGGATCAACTCCATCGACGTTGTCGCTCCAGTCTAATAACTGATCCACCAAGCGTGGAAACAGATCTTGAGCCGTCAGCAATGGCGGCTCTTGTATTCTAACCCTTTAAGGAACTGTCATGCTTCTCAAGCCCCTCACCCGTGTTGCTCTGCCCGAATCCTCAACGGCTGAACTGGTAGAGCCATCTGCCGGTACCGCCACAGCATTCATCACTGCTCTCCAGAACTTTCCGAAGGACAACGAAGATCGGATCGAAGCCAAATACTTCGCTGGTCTCCGTGCCCTGATCTGTCTGTACGACAACAAGGCTCCATTCCTGCCTCAGTTGATTAACAGCCTGAACGACGGAAACGCCGAACAGTGGCCTGTCCGAGTGCTGGAGAATGAGTCAGTCAGGCAGACGCTGGAAGCACTTGATCAGCCATACCTCGCCCGAGTGATCGACTATTTCCTCGATACCATCACAGCAACACAACTCTCAGAAATTACTTCGCTGATCCGCACTCAGGTTTGGCCTGACAAGGATCAGGAAAAAAACTGATAACTCCCAGCGACAACAGATGGTTCGTACTGTTCCTGTGCTCTCGCTGGGGGAAGACACTCTCTGAGATCGAGCAGATGCCAGTCTCAGAGTTTGAACAGCACAAATGGTTCTGGGACAACTACCGATGGGGAATGTCAGATGACTTACTCTCCATCAGCATTACCAACCAGATCAAGTCGGCAGCACCTAAAGCCCGAGTTGAGCCATGGCAGGTAAAGCAGTGGACAACCCAGAAGGACTACACCTACCGCATGACTCGATTGATCATTAAACCCGTTGCGGCAATCCGTAGCGGGTTTATGGCTGTAGTCAACGCAATCAAGGGTATGAAGAAATGAGCGACAGCATCAATGACATCGCAATCCGCATGGGCGTCGATGCTGGTGGTGTCGAGGCTGGCTTCAAGAAAGCGACTGCTTACGCTTACGACTGGGTACGTCAGTACCGTGCTCAGGTTGACGCTGCGAATCGTGTAGGGATCATCGAGGTTACCCAGCACGACACCCACATTGAGCAGAAGAAAGCCAAAGACGCTGAGTTCTTTGCGTGGTATAAGTCAGAAGCCGAAAAGGAATTCAACGAGTGGTATGCTCGTGAGATGGAGCGTGAGCGTGTCCTGAAGGAACAGGACGCCATCCTCCGTCAGATGATCATGAACGAGCACAATGCTCGTACAGCGATCCCTGCAGTTACAGGACCAATGCCTGCAGAAACTCTCGCCAGAGGGCAGGAACTGGATTCTCTGGAAGCAGCCATCCGTGCTCGCTACGCTTCTCTTGACGCTGTAGAATCCGCTGAATGGGCCAAAGAAGAAGCTGCCCAACAAAAGCATTGGGATCGTTTGCGTAAGCAGACACAGGCAGCTTATGCTGACTTTCTCTCAGAAGGGCAGGAGTTCAACAATCGCAAAGCCCAGCAGCAGAGAGACTGGATTGCGGAACAGGCACGTCTCCTCGCTCAGGAACGTGAGCAGGACGAGCGTGAGCGAAACCTGATGCTGACTAACCTGCGTAGAGACTTGCAGGAAAGATTGGTACTTCAGGCTCGGCAGGCTGTAGACTTTGCAGGGCTGGTACCGACCAGACAAAATCAAGATGCTCATATCGCAGCTTTCAGAGCCAATCAAGCCCGTATTCAGGTAGGCTTTGGGCAACTCGGTGGTGCCGCTGCTCAGGCATCGTACGCTGTTGAAGACTTCATCCAAGTCATGGCTATGGGTGGTGGCTTCAACATGGCCATGATGTCTGCGTCAAACAACCTGTCCATGGTTGCTCGTTCTCTGCTTGGTACCGGATCGACAATGTCCTTGATTGCCGGATCGGTACTCCCTCTGGCTATTGTAGGTACAGTGTCGTTGATCAGTTATCTGTTGAAAGAAAAAGATGCTGTAGACGATCTTAAAAAAGCATACGATAATCTGGCTGAAGCGTCGTCCAGACGGAAAGAAATTCTTCAGCAGGAACTTGCGTTTGAGAGAGAAAGACTCAGCATTTCGCGACAAAATTCTGTAGATGCCGCGGAAGCCAAGAAGATTCAGCTGGAAGATAAACGTGTAGAAATTGTAGCGGAACAAAATCGTCTTCTGCGAGAACAGGCAAATCTGACACGTACCTTAAAAGAGCAGATGATTAGCCCCGGAATTATGGCTGACATCGGTGCATGGAAAGATACATATAAAAATCTAGTAGACGGCCCAACAGATGCTCCTAAATGGGCTGCAGAACTAGAGAACATACTGAAGATAGAACAACGTATAAATGCTGCCATTGCTGAGGGTAGTGAATTAAAGTTGAAGGCTGCTGCAGAGGACATGAGGGCAGCCATTGCTACTTCGGAAGTATATGCATACGGAGAAGAGGAAATTCGTAATGCACTTAGGAATGCCGACAAAAAATTAGAGTCAGCATTGTCCGAAGAAAATGCTCAAAAGTTTTCTGACGAAATGAGAAAGTTTTCCCAAGAGCAGCGGGATAACCAAGAAGAAATGAACGCTTTGGTCGAAAACCAAAGAGCTAACGAACAGATTCTTCTGGACCTGAAAGAGAGACAACACGTAGAAAATCTGGCGAATATTAAAATACAGGAAGAGGCTCTACAGGCATCTAGAGAAGAAGTATTGTTTCTGACAAGGGCAACAGATGCCCAAAAGGCTCTGCTTCAGATGCAGAGAAAGCAGCAGGACTTTGTTGGCGGCAACATGCTCAACTTCGGTGGCGGCATCATGGCCGGATTTCTGCAGGGTCAAATGGACGCTGCTAACCGGCAGGCGGCTCTGGACTTCCTGATGGCTCAAAAAGATGCCTTACTGAAAGAACAGGCTAAACAATTCTCTTCTCCAGAAATTAAAGGCGGGCTGATGCAGAACGCCTTTGATGCTCAGGCAGAGGCCTTTAAGCAGATGAACGCTGCAGCATCCAAGCGACCAGACCCACAAATTGAGAAGACCAACGAACTCCTGCGTAAGATCGAAGAAGCAATCAAGAATGGCGGAGTCCTGAAGGTAGTCCCATGACGATTGAACTGATTGGATTCCTGCACGAGAATCAAAGACTTTCCGCTCAATGGGGCGTGCAGACTATTCGCGAAACTATGCTGGTTAAGATGCCGTCACCCCTTGACGACATCATTGACCTGCAGAATGCTCTGCCTGCCTTTGGTTCTGCCTCAGAGCCTACCTTCACCATCGGCAGATCATACCATCCAGAACGTACCGACCTGCTGCTGAAGGAAGCACCTGACGTTCGTGTTGCTCCTGAAGGTAAACCATACTGGCATGTGGATCTTGTCTATGAGACTCCACAGTGGCTTAACGATGTTTACCCTCAGGAAGACATGGGGCGTGGCGGATCTGGTCGAAAGAAACTGTTCGACGGTTCCAACAATATCAAGTACCCATGGGATGAACCTCCGACATGGTCAGGCGGCACTGAGACAGTCAGGCTGACTACCTACCAGAAGTCCAACGGCAACCTTCTGCAACACGCCAACTTCCTTCCTCTCACGGAAGGAATTGAGATTGACATTCCTCTGGAATCCCATACATTCACATGGAATGTTGAATACAGTGCCTTCACATGGAACACAGCCTGCAAGCCTTACATTGGCAAACTGAACTCAGCAACATGCTTTGGCTACGCAGCTAAGAGTGTGTTCCTGAAGTCTGTTACTGCCGTAGAGAACTACCGTGATGCTGCTGTTCCAACATCCAGCGGTGAAAGCACCACCGGTGCTGTCGCCACTCACCACTTTGTAACTATCAATGCTACCTTCCTGATCGACACCAGAGGAACGACACACGGATACTGGAGAGAGGCTAATCGCCGTGTCTCCATGCACACACAACAGTTGATCAACGTCGGTACTATCCTTGCTCCAGTCTACATCTACCTTCCCATCCCAATCAACAACAGAGGGGACATTGCTACTTCTCCTTGGCCTCTGGCAGTCACTGGACAGGCGATTGCTTATGGCAACATGGCGACTGCCAACCCACTGACTGACTTTGCATTCGTTGATCCTGAATACCCTCAGACAGCAGCCCTGCACACCTTCGTCTCGAATAACGGACTGGTTATCCCATGAACCCCCTTGGCGGCTTTTCATACGATGATGCCCGTGTCATCCATCAGCGTGTACTGGGCCAGCAGTTCGCTCAGAAACCGCTGGACATGGCACGTCACCAGACGACTGAGAACAAGGGCTACTATGTTCTTCTCTCAGAAGATCTCGCCGCCGCTACTGACGAACTGACGGGTTACTCTCAGGCTGAAGCAACAGTCATCAAGTACGTTCCCAGCGTAGACTCGCTGGACATGGAAGAAGCCACAACAACTGACGGTACGATTACAGTCACCAACCGCAACCGTAACTTCTCTGCTCTGGCTGGCGACCTGCTGTACGTCACTCGCCATATCGCGGAATGGGTACCGTTTACGTTATCCAGCAATGGACTAAGTCCTATCCGATTCGAGATTCGTGAAGCCGACTGCGAAGCACGCTCAGCAATCGTTCGCGTTCTGTCTCGCAAAGGATCAGTGCCGGGTGAGTATGAAATCATTGGAGAAGCTGAATTAAACGAAACAGGCGACTCAGTTCCCTCAAAGTTTGTTGAGGTCTATGACAAAGTTGGATGCTACCTGAATGAGTCGAACCGGAATCTCACTGGCCGCATTGGATATGCGTCATACCTGACTGGACGACCAAAGTATCCTTACCAGCCGTGGACTGGATTTGAAATCACAGCATTAGCTGAACAGCAGACGGAATGCGAGGCATTCTAATGATCCGAGACCCCTTTCAAAAGTTCCCCATCAGAACCTCTAAAGGCGGTGGAACCAAATGCACGACTTGCGAAGTTACCGAAGAGTGCCACGAAGTATCGAAGTGCATTTATCCGCTGATCTGCGTTTCCTTCAATGTCCCTTCATGTGGCTACGATATAGTGCTGCTGAATGCTGTTACCGGAACCGGCACCATACAGTACGAATGTGATACTCAGTCGTTCGACCTGTCGTTTCTTTGCGGTGGCTACGTTGTTGATTTGAGGCTTACCTATGAAGAAATTTCAGGAACTCCGTGTGCTGTACTGCGAAGCGATTACTTGCAGATAGAACAGGCGATCCCGTTCACCGATGCTATCAACGCTCGCTGCCCTGACTGGGAATTTGATCTCGGTAACGGAGAGTCAGTTGCTGTTCGCAAATATGAACTGGTCAGCCTCGGGCAGCAGAAGTGTCTTAACAGCGGGCCTGATGACTGCACCTCAGGAAGATGTGTGCCGCGATATCTTTGTGCTGATGTCTACACGGTACAGAGACCAGATGAACCGTACGTAGCTCAGCTAGAATGGTATCAAAACGATACTGTCGTTATCGACGACGTGGCTAAATGCAATGGCAACACATTCCCTGATCTTCTTATTGCTCGGGTGCTAAACTTCTCGGATGGTTGTACCTGTATTGCACCTAAACGGGCAGGCACTATTTACTTTACAGCAGAGCAGGCTGCGGCAGTCATCGAAGATCCCGGAGCCATACTGCATCTGCGGCACGGAGTTGCGTACGCTAGTGATGCGTTCGTCAGCGGATATCCGAGTGTTCCCGAAGGAGCACACTACTGGTTGTCAGAGGGTTTTCTGGCAGATACGCTGGCCCCTCTTTGTCCGTCTCCTTATCAAACAGAAAATGACTATACGATTGAGACCTACGGACGCCTGATCCTGTGGATTGATCCGGTTACAGGAACATGGGAAGCGTGCTTTGAAATCGTGGATTACAGCGGATCTGTTCTGGCCTCAAACACTGACTACACAGTTCCATTCAACCAATCCAATCCGTTCTCGAATGTCTACAGAATTACGGATGGGACAATTCTGTGCTGCAACCCATTCCAGATATCTTTAGAAGGCATCGTCGAGAATGACTTCTGTCAGGATCTGAGCAGTGATCATGGAACTGGTGTGCTCAAAATTCACGTCGGAGAGTTTCAGGGCTGGGTAGGTAGTAACCCAGTAGACCCCACAAGACAGATTACGTTGTACTCTGAGCGAATCAACACTGCTTCGCCTCCACAGACTCTGCCAACAGACTGCTTACCAAAAGTCCATTTACAGTCTACGGACTTAGTCACCTTCAAAGGCAGGACTGACAAGTATTCGGTTAGCCAGATTTGGCCGAGTCATGTATTTGACGAGTCTGAATTTGTTATTACAGGCGACACAGCAACAGGCATACAGCGAATAGTATTTCATGCTCGTGGGTGTACGGGCTGCACAACACTGCCGCCGATTGATGTGTATGGGCCGGTGCAGACGGATTGCTGCCCTGCACCGATTCCACGAGTGCTTTATGCCACTGCGGTACAAGTGCAGGATTGTCCGTGTGCTGACGGTACTGTTATTACACTCACATACGACGACACGGAAACCGCATGGATCGGAAGTGGAACATTCGGCTCCGGGTCCGGGTGCCCTAATTGTGCGGTCACAATGAAGCTCAGTTGTGACGACCTGATCGCATCGAGCATATTCAAGCTGACGTGGTCTCTGACCCCCGGAAGTACAGACACGCTCACTGGAGGTAGTGTTACCTGTAATCCTTTTTTGTGGGTGACACGATCGTACTCCAGTCCAGCTTGCTGTAATCCTTCTATCCCTGCTCCATTCTTTTATTGGGTGATTACAGAATGAAGCTGTTATCCTGCGAACATCTGTCTGGTAGACTTAGAGAAATCTGTGAAGGCTCCGATGCAGGCGGTCATCCAATTGACATGGACAACGACAAACGACTGACCTATCTGCGTCAATTATTCCCGAACGAACCCAATGAAGTGTTGATCAATCACCTTCAGAATCAGTCCTTGGGAGCACGCAGAAAAGGACTGGGCGATATTGTTGCAGCGGGAATTAAGATACTGACACTGGGACTCGTAAAGCCCTGCGGACCCTGCAACAAACGCAAAGAATTACTGAATCAGATTACTCTCAGAGACATCATTCCGGTATTTAATCAGAGAGAAATTGCGTTCGACACAAAACGGAATCTGATTGCTCACATCTGGCCTACAAACAACGGAGCATGGAAATGGAATGCGGACCAGTTGATTAAACGAAAAGATATCTTCACAGGTAAGAGAGTTATCGGAGTCGCAACGGGGCCAAACACTGTACCGCTTGAAGAGGTCACGGAACACTTAAAGCCTTTGGATGCTGAGATATTTACCGTTCCGAACAACCCTAGAATTCGCGAAGGAGCAACCTTCCAGAGACTTCTGGAATCTGTGCGTAGTGAAGCAGACTCTATTACGTTTTATTGTCATTCGAAAGGAGCCAGACACGGCGAAGCATTTGGCGACGCAGGCTCGACATTGGCAGACTGGACAGAGGCGATGTACGTCTCGTGTCTTGACAATTTAGACCTGATCATCAGCCAGTTACAGAATTCGGCAATGACTGGACCGTTCCGCAGGTTCGGCAACTTCAAGACTCCGGGCAATCATCGGTGGCATTACAGCGGAGCGTTTTACTGGTTCCGTAATGCAGATGTATTCGAACGTAACTGGCAGAAGATGGACCTGTTCTTCTTTGCCGTTGAGTCATGGCCGGGGTTGATGTTTCGGCCTGAAGAAGTTGCCTGTTGCTTTCGTGACAACTGTGGTGATCTGTATCAGAAGGCGTATTGGGACGAGAATGTTGCTCCGTTATTCAGGATAAAACCATGAAAGTAGAACTCGGTGGCGGCTCATTTGCTCGCGGTGATGGGTGGATCAATGTGGATCAGTGTGATACCGCAGACGTTAAGCATGATCTGAACATTACTCCATGGCCGTTTGACGATGAATCAGTGGATGAAATTTATTCATCTCACTGCATTGAGCACGTCGATGATCCTGTACTGTTTTTAAACGAGTGTGCTCGCATTGGCAGGGTTGGATGTAAGATTGAAATCCGATGTCCGGCTCCTACTGCTCACTTAGCCTACGTTGCTGGACATAAACATGTATTCAGTCTGCAAAATGCTCGTAACATTGATATCCACTTTCCACATTTATTCTGGAAAGGTAAACGCAGACCGTTATTAAAAGCGTTCCACCTGAATCCGTCAGAAATGCTGGACTGGGCAAAGCGAGATCTGCCGTTTTTGAAAGGATTATCTGATCAGCAAATCATGTTCTGGATTCCCGGAACGGCTCACGAGAATGTGTTCGAATACGAAGTTGTTGAAAACGGAGTTGTCCAATGAGCGACAAAAAAGGCTATCACATCGGGTACATCGGGCTGCGACTCGTACAACAAGCCATCGCATCATGGCCCGATGAATCATGGGAAGGCTGGCATCGGTACTCCGGAGAACGCGGCGAGAAGTTGGTCAGTAAACCTTCCGCCGATCTTCCAGCAGAAATCTACGCCTGTCTTTGGGCAACAGAGCAAATTGTTTCGCGGCCTCATAGCACCTATCTGAGCAGCAGTTTCATTGATCACGGACTGTACGCCGCAGGGATGCACTGGATAAAGCCGGGGGGCTGCCTACCGCGACACCTCGATGCGGAACGGCATCCGGACTATCCATGGAGACGCACGCATTCCATCGTGTGCTTCCTTGATGCGATGCAGGATGGCGGCGAATTGGTGCTTAACGATGGGCAGCAGATTATTCAGCCAGAAGCAGGACAGGTTGTTTTATTCCAAACTCAGGATAATTGGCACTGGGTAAACGAAACAAAACAGCATCGGCGGACACTGGCATTGTTTGCGTATCAACCGGCGACGGGGGAAGAACATTGGCGGCAAAGGGACAGAGCGTTGTTTAGGCAGGTATAGTATGAGAGAGCTTGTAGGATGTATTCACGAAGGCACAGTCGATGCCTTTCGCCAGCACTGCAAAGACCTGAACATCCCCGGCATGGAGTTTGGTCATCGTCCAACCGAATCCTTCCACCGTCGCATTATTGACACGCTGGGACACGCTCAGAGGCTCAAGGACGCTGTCATCCAGTGGAACGGTGGTACAGACCGTCCGACAACGGATAAGCCCTACGTCAGCGGTACGTGGTCCTACGCAGTGACCACAGTTCCGTCACGTCTGGATGATCTTTCCCAGACACTCTCTTCGCTGGCTGATGCGGGTTTTCCCTCCCCTGTTGTCTCAATGGACGGGCACATTGCCTATACTGGTTACGTCAGTCACCAGCCAATCGGTACCTTCAAGCACTGGCACCGGACACTGCTGGATCTCTACTCCAGAAATCCTTGGAGTGAATACTATGCCCTCTTTCAGGACGATATGATTGCTGTACGTAATCTTCGTCAATACATCGAACTTTCAGGTATTCCAGAAAAATGCTATTTGAATCTCTTTACATTCATGGAGAATGAATCTATCGTTCTCAACCAGACAGGCTGGGTGGAAGCACACAGGTCACAAGCCGGTCATCAGATGGGTCGAGGTGC
>Ga0129336_10000917_pt1 | contig 17433 bp, 15 predicted proteins | sample CPB6_02_DNA_FD_96878 | JGI IMG/M metagenome (GOLD analysis project Ga0129336, IMG submission 96878) | Freshwater to marine salinity gradient microbial communities from Chesapeake Bay, USA - CPBay_Sum_0.6_0.2_DNA | ecosystem: Environmental > Aquatic > Marine > Coastal | place: USA: Chesapeake... | reverse complement strand
CTGGGAAGCCTTTCAGGCCGACGTCGCCGAGCGTTGCAATCGCAAACGCATCAAGGGCGAGGACGCCGAGTGCTGCGATCAAGAGCGTGCGTCGCGTCGTGGACTTGCGGGGAGCTGCGATGCTCACTTCTCGCTCCTTCCAGACTTCTCGTTGACTCGCGCCTCGAGTTGCTGCTCTCGCCGCCGGCGATCCTCTGCGTCGATTATGTTCAGCGCTCGGCGGACGGTGCGTGCCGCTCCGATCGAGCCGACCGCAAACCCTCCGAGGAATCCGACCACCAAGAAGAGTGGTCCGCTCCCGATCAGCCCGTCGAGCCAGTTCCCGAGGAGCGCCCCCCCAAGGTTCGCCACGAGGAGCATCGCGCCGATCTGGGAGAAGAGCACGAGATAGGCGCTCTTCCCTTCGAAGGCGGCCTCCGTAGGCGGCTCGTTGGGGTTCCGCGGCGATTCTAGCCGAGGGGTCTGACTCTCGCGCTGATCTCCGGGGGCACGCTCAGGAAGGCTCACTTCGACGTCCGGTCCGCGTTCGATTTCGCAGCTCGATTCGCCGCCCGCTCCCTCGCTCGTTCCGTCGCCCGCGAGAGATAGGTGATCACGGCGCCGAGTACCACCAGGAGGCCCATGAAGGCATAGAGCGTGGCGCTCCCGGTCAGCAAGAGGGCGAGGAGGGAGAGTGCGGCGGTGAGTGCGTAGAGCGCAAGGACTGAGCCGCGGTGCGAAACGCCGTATCTCAGGAGACGACGATGAATGTGGCTTTCGTCCGGCGTGTACGGGGAGCGTCCGGCGGCGATCCGACCGATGATCACAAAGAGTGCATCGATGATCGGCACACCGAGGATGAGGAGTGCCGCGGCGACCTTCGCGGTGCCGAGAAGCGCGAGCACGGCCAGCGCATACGCCACGGCAAGGATGCCACTCGTGCCCATATAGATCGACGCGGGATAGAAGTTGAATCGCAAGAATCCGGCAAGCGCACCGGCGAGCGTGAAGCTGAGTGCAGCGAGTAGTGGACTCGTCGGAAGTGCGATGACGCCCAGCGTCACGGCGGCGAGCAGTGAGATGCCGCCAGAGAGCCCGTCCAGCCCGTCGATGAAGTTCATGCTGTTCTGCATGCCAAGCGTCCAGAAGATGGTGACGCCGAGCGCGATCGCATCGGGAAAGAGAAGATCGCCGGCGCCGAGTGGATTCGAGATAAAGGCAATCCGCAACCCGAACGCGATCGGAATCAGTGCAATGAGCAGCTGCCCAACGATCTGCCAGCGCGCGCGGAGGTCATATCGATCGTCGATCAGGCCAATCACTCCGGCGATCAGGGTGCCGAGCAAGAGTGCGGCGGCGCCATCGATTGTCAATCGTGCGGCGCCACTGCCAGGACTTAGGCCAAGCGGTGCAGAGAAGGCGACAAGTGCCGTGCCGATCAGGGAGAAGGCAACGGCAACCGCAAATCCACCCGCGCGCGGCACTGGCGTGGTGTTAATCCTTCGCTCGCTCGGATGATCTGCAATGTTGTACTTCCGTGCGATCCTGCGCATGAGAAGCGTTCCTGCGCCAGCTGTCAACGCAGCGACAGCTGCTGCGACAGCGAAGATCATGTTCTGTTGTGTGAAGGTTGCGCGTCGCCCGCCTGTGCAAGCGCGGACGCGTCGGCGCCAGGAACTGGGAAGGCGCGCGCCATCTTGATCACCTCTGCTTCGATCCGTGCGAGCGCAGCGGGATCCTCACGACGCGCGATCGCCTCCGCAGACCAGACGGCGATCTGCTCCATCTCCACGGGACCCATGCCGCGCGTGGTGGCCGCTGGTGTGCCGTAGCGGACGCCACTCGTCACCATTGGTGACCGCGTCTCGCCTGGGATGCTGTTCTTGTTGATGGTGATTCCTGCCGTCTCCAGTGCCGCGGTCGCCTCTTTCCCGGTGACACCGAGGGGTGTGACGTCGCAGAGGATGAGGTGGTTGTCTGTTCCGCCGGTCACCACCCCGAATCCGTTCGCCTTCAGTGCGGCGGCGAGCGCCTGCGCATTCTCGAGGGTTCGCTTCATGTAGCTACGGAATGCAGGTTCAAGTGCGAGCGAGAAGGCGACCGCCTTTGCGCCGATCACATGCATCAGCGGTCCACCCTGGCTTCCGGGAAAGACGCTCTTGTCGATGGCGGCGCCGTCAGCTGCTCGCGCAAACGCGATACCGCCGCGCGGACCGCGCAGCGTCTTGTGTGTGGTGCTCGTCACAATGTCTGCGTGCGGGAACGGCGAGGGGTGAAGGCCCGCCGCGATGACGCCAGAGATGTGCGCCATGTCGACCATCAGCTTCGCGTCAGCGGCGTGGGCGATCGCAGCGAAGCGTTCGAAATCGAGTGTGCGCGGGTAGGCCGATGCGCCGGCGATCAACACCTTTGGCTTTGCCTGCGCAACGGCGCGCTCGACTCCCTCCCAATCGATCAGGCCGTCGTCCTCGCGCACGCCATAAAAGTGCGGCGTGAACCACTTCCCTGAAACATTGACGGGTGCGCCATGTGAAAGATGGCCGCCCTGCGAGAGGCTCATGGCAACAAACGGATCGCCTGGCTTCATCAGCGTATCGAACGCGGCGATGTTTGCCGAAGCGCCTGAGTGCGGCTGCACATTCACGTGCTCACTCCCAGGGAAGAGTTGCAGTGCACGGGTACGCGCGAGATCCTCGACGGAATCGATATGTTCGCATCCCGCGTAGTAGCGCTTCCCCGGATACCCTTCGGCGTACTTGTTGGTAAGAATGGTTCCCTGTGCTTCGCGAACGGCAGCGTACGCGTAATTCTCCGATGCGATCAGCTCGATGTGATCGCGCTGACGCACCGCTTCGCGTTCGAGGATCGCGTTGAGCGCAGGGTCGACTTCGCGCAGCGACTGATCCGCCCGCGGATCACGCTGCGCTTGGATCTCCTCAGGTGTGCGTCGTGCAGCCATGCCCCTATTCTCCGTCCAAACCGAGAATGAGGCGCTCGATCATCCGCGCTGCGCCGTCCTCTTCACTCGGCGGAGCGACGTGCTGTGCAGCACGCTGCACCGCCTCGGGGGCGCCGTGCATTGCCACGCCGTGACCGGCGGCGAGCAGCATCTCAAGATCGTTGTGCTGGTCGCCAATCGCCATGGTCTGGGCGAGCGGAATATCGAGGCGCGCGGCGAGCCACTCCAGCGCCGCGCCCTTATTGACCCCTGGGGCGGTGAACTCTAGATATTCGGGATGGCTGATCGTCACATCGAGATCGCCGCCGAACGTTTCGCGTGCATGCGCTAACACTGTCTCTGGGTGGCCAGCGGGCGCATGCGCAACGACCTTTGAGATCTCTTTTGGCTCTTGTCGGAGATGGTGCGCAAGATCGTGAATCGAGTGGAGTCGCTCGACTGCGTTTCCGGTCAGCCACCCTTGATACGTTTCATAGTGCGGGTCCGTCGCGTCAAAGGCGTAGTCGTCTTGAATGACCGCATGCCCCCAGAGATCATTCTGTCGACACCACTCGACAGCGCGCGCGGCGAGCGTGGAAGTGAATGGAACGTGCCGTAGCAGCGCACCGCTCCCTGTTTCGCCGGGTGCTGGAAGTTCCCGCGCGATTGCACCCTGCATGCCAATCAGCGGACCGTTGACGCCCGCGGTGCGTGCATACTCGATGAAGCTTGGGATGTTGCGACCGGACGAGATCGTGGTGATCACGCCGCGCTCGCGAGCGGCGCGAATTGCATCGATGGTGCGCCTGGAGATCACGCCGCCATGGGGGAGCAGCGTTCCATCAAGGTCCATCACGAGCAGCTTGATCGGCGCTTCACTCATCCGCTCAACCTAGCCGCTGCGGCGGATCTCCGCGACGCGTGCGCGTCCAGCGAGATCCCCACGAATACTGCAGCGCCACCCGAGGCCGAGTCCGGCAACGAGTGCGGTCACCGCGTCAGCCTGACCGTCGCCAAATTCAAGCACCGCCGCGCCCCCTGGACGGAGGAGTCGTGGAAGTTCGGCAACAAGGCGACGAATGCACTCAAGGCCGTCGCTTCCGCCATCCAGCGCCATGCGCGGCTCAGCAGCGATCGCCACTTCGGCAAGGCTGAGCGGCGCCGCTCCCTCATCTCGCTGTCCAGCACGCTGGAAGCGCGCGGCGTCTCGGGCCGCATCCACTTCGGCGCTCGGGACATACGGGAGGTTGGCGACGAGGAGGTCAAGGTGCGGCGGATCACCAGGGGCGCGGCCGGCGAGTAGCGGCTCAGCGAGGTCACCGTGGAGGAGCGTGATTCGCGACGCGATCCCAGAACGAAGCGCGTTTGATCGGGCGACAGCGAGTGCCTCTCCTGAAAGATCGGTGGCGGTGAAGCGGAGCGGGACGGGTGATTCGGAGACCAGCGCAAGCGCGATCGCGCCGCTCCCCGTGCCGATCTCAGCAGCGTTCAGTGGTTGTGGCGCGCGTCCCAAAGTTCGCGCGGCGGCGGCACGATCGGCGAGGTACGCGAGCGCAGTTTCAACGAGCAGCTCACTCTCCGGTCGTGGATCCAAGACGTCCGGCGTGACCAGGAGTTCAAGTGCGCGGAAGCCGCGTGTGCCGGTGAGATGGCTGACCGGTCGACCCTTGGCGCGTTCGTTGACGAGTGCGGCGAGCGCGGCGGGTGCATCACCTGCGGTGAGCGCAGCGCGCGCCGCGCGCAGTGCTTCGGCGAGTTCAGGGTGTCGTTCACTCAGCGGTTCAGGTTCGGGGAGGAGCGAGCTGCTCGGAAGGGGAAGTGGGAATCCAGCCGCCACCGCGGTGCGCAGCGTTGCAACGCGCGTACCGAGGAGTGCGGCGAGGAGGAGCTCTGCATCGAGGCGTGGGCTTGCACTCCCTGCAGTTTCGAGTGCTTCGGTGGCCGTGCGCAGCAGCGCTGGGCCGTCCGCCTCGTGTTGAATGAGGCGCTCGTTCACTCGCCGGCCAGGCGTGCCGCCTGTTCGGCGGCGGCGAGTGCATCGTGGAAGACGGCGAGATCGCCACTCAACACACCATCGACATCGAACTTGTCTAGTCCGATGCGGTGATCGGTCACTCGGTTCTGTGGACCGTTATACGTTCGGATCTTCTCGCTCCGATCGCCGCTTCCGATCAGTGCTTTGCGCGCAACCGAGTTTGCGCTGCGCGTTCGCTCCTCTTCGGCGGCCAAGAGTCTGCTGCGCAAGATTGCGAGCCCCTTCTCTTTGTTGCGCAACTGACTGCGCTCGTCTTGCATCTCAACCACTGTGCCGCTCGGGATGTGGGTGATGCGAACGGCAGAGTCCGTGGTGTTGACACCCTGGCCACCGTGACCAGACGCACGCTTCACGTCGATGCGGATGTCGCTCTCTGGAATGACAAAGTCGATCGCCTCAGCAACAGGGAGGACCACCACCGTTGCGGTGCTCGTGTGAATGCGCCCAGATGATTCGGTTGCGGGGACGCGTTGAATGCGATGCACGCCAGCCTCCCACTTGAAGGCGGCCCATGCGCCGGGGCCACTCACTTCTGCCATCGCTTCGCGCACGCCGCCGAGTGCGGTTTCGCTGAGCGCATCCACTTCCACCTTCCAGCCGCGTCGTTCGGCGTATCGGAGATAGGCGCGGAAGAGTTCTCCAGCGAAGATTCCAGCTTCGTCGCCACCCGCCGCTGGGCGCACCTCGATCAGCACGTCCTTCCCGTCGTTCGGATCTGGATCGAGAAGAAGCGCTGGGAGTCGCTCGATGATGTCGCGCTCGATCGCCTCTGCCGCAGCTCGCTCTGCGGCGGCGAGGCTGCGCATCTCGGCATCCGCGCCAGGGTCGAGCTCCATCCCTTTCGCATCTGATTGGCGTGCGCGTGCATCAGCGAGTGCGGCTGCGGCCTCACCGAGTGGAGCGGTGCGGGAGAGCTCACGCCCAATTCGCGCCAGCGCGGTGTGATCCGCGAGCACCTCTGGCCTCGTCAACTGCTCCTCTAGTTCTGCACGCGTGCGAAGCGCGATCGCAAGTCGCGCCTCAAGTTGAGCGAGGTCAGCCATGCGGCGCCTCCACGGTCAAGTTCCCCCACGCTGGGCGCTCAGACCCTACTGGGGCACTCCCACCATCCGCCTCCACTGCCACCGTGAGCGCGGCGATCGCCACGTCATGCATCTCGTCGTCAGGCTTACGTGTAGTGATGCGCTGCACCGCGAGTCCGGGGGCGGCAAGCACGCGCGCAACAGGATTCGTGCGGTACCTCCCAAGGAGCCGCAAGATCTCGTAGGAGACGCCGGCAACGAGCGGAATCCCGATCACGCGACTCGCTACTGTCGCAAGCGCGTCGAGTCGGCCGAGGAGCGAGAAGCCCACCAAGCTAACCAGGATCACCACGACAAGAAACTCGGTGCCGCAGCGCGGGTGCGCCGTTGGCCATCGCGCGAGCTCTGCGCGTGTCAGCGCACCACCGTTCTCCAACGCATGAATCGCACGGTGCTCGGCTCCGTGATAGCGATACGTTCGATCGATGTCGCGACTGCGGCCAGCGAGCGTCAGGTAGGCGAGGAGGACACCGATCTGCAGCACCCCGTCAAGCGCGCGTTCCGCAAGCAGGGAATCAACGCTCACTGCTCCAAGGAAGAGCGATGCGCCGAGCGCGGGCACAATGTTGAAGAGTGCAATGACAAAGACGAAGGTGAGCACGACCGTGACACCAGAAATTGCGCGGTCCGCTCGACTACTCGCGACGCCGATCGTTGACTGGCCTGAGGAGATCTCTGCGCTTCGCATCAGCCATCGACTCCCAAGGATGAGCGTCTCGACAAGGATCACGATGCCGCGCGCGATCGGAAGGCGCGCCGCAAGCTGGCGCAACGCGCCGCTTGGAAGTCGCTCGGTGGTTGTGAGAATGCTCCCGTCTGGAACGCGAATCGCCACGCCGATGTGCGCCGGTCCGCGCATCAGGATTCCATCCACAAGCGCCTGTCCGCCGTACGCAAGGGTGCGCGTGGGGGCGGCAACGGCCGCCAGCACCAAGGCAACGAGATCTAATCCGCGTCGAACGACGACGCCACAGTGGCGTCGCACAGAGATCAGCGCGAGCGCCCGAGGCGCTTCTGGAATCGCTCCACCTGTCCAGCGGTGTCGAGCAGGATCTGCTTCCCCGTAAAGAACGGGTGACAGTTCGAGCAGACTTCGGTCTTCATTTCGCCGGTGCGCGTCGAGCCGACGCTGAACTTGGTGCTGCACGCGAGACACGTGATCTCGATCTGGTTGTACTTGGGATGAATCTCTGGCTTCATCAGCGACTCTCTAGGCGTCCGGCGTCGAGGCGACCACGTTGACGCGCTTCTTCAAGCGCGACGCGTAGTCAAACTTGACGCGACCCGTGACCGTTGCGTAGATCGTGTAGTCACTCCCGAGGCCAACGCCGCGTCCCGCGGCAAACTGCGTTCCGCGCTGGCGCACGATGATGCCGCCCGCGTTGATGAACTCACCGTCGCCGACCTTCACGCCAAGGCGCTGACCAGCGCTGTCGCGTCCGTTGCGGCTGCTTGATCCGGCCTTCTTATGTGCCATGGCGTCCTCCTCGACTCGTTACTTATTGTCGGCGGGCTTCTTCGCCGCCGGCTTCTTTGCAGCGGGCTTCTTCGCCGCCGGCTTCTTTGCTGTGCTCTCGCTCGTTGCCGATGATGCGGCGGCTTTCGGCGCGCGCTTCTCTGCAGGGGCTTCCACCTTTAGTGATGCGGCAAGTGCGGCGTCAGCCTTCGCCTTCTCCGCAGCGGCTGCCTTTGCCGCAGCCTTCGCCTGCTCACGCGCCGCAGCACCAGCCTCCCAAAGCGCTTTGGCACTGGTGCCGTTCACTGCAACTTCGGTGACCTTAATAAGGTGCAACTCCTGGCGGTGGCCCTTGGTGATGCGGCTGCGTGCCTTCGGTCGATACTTGAAGCTGATCGTCTTCACGCCACGCTCCTGGCCCACCACGAGTGCGGTGACCTTTGCGCCACTCACCACAGGAGTGCCAACCTCGGTCGAGGTTGCGGTGCGCACGAGTAGCACGCGGTCGAAGGTGACTTCGCTACCGGGGGTAGCGTCGAGCAACTCAACGTGCAACTCGCTGCCGAGCTCCACGCGATACTGCTTCCCACCGGTCTCGATGACTGCGTACATGCGTAAGTTCACCCTTCTCGTTCATGGTTTCCGTGGCGACCGAGCCGCCGCGTCGCGGGCTGACGTAGAGGTCAGGCGCGGGAGGGAGAGTCTAGGCGCACCCACGCTCCCTCGTCAACCGCGGCACGCTCAGGGCGTGCTCGCGGGGAGCCCCGACTCTCCCTACGCGCCGCCCCCCTGGTGCACCCGATGACTCTGCACGAGGCCGAGCCCAAAGGCGAGCGAGATCAGCGAGGCGCCTCCGTAGCTCACAAATGGGAGGGGGATCCCCGTGATCGGCGCGACGCCGAGGTTCATCCCAATGTTGATGCTGGCTTGGGCCAAGAAGATTGCGGCGAGCCCTCCCGCAAGGACGATTCCGAAGCGATCTTCTGCCTCCCAGGCGTGCAGGATCAGCCTGACGACAAGGAGACCCAGTAGTCCAATCACGAGGAGTCCACCCACCGCGCCGAAACTGCGAACGAGAGCGGCAAAGACAAAGTCGCTCTCCTGCACGGGGAGCGGTGCAATGCTCCCGGTCCCATCAAAGCCGATGCCAAAGAGACCACCGCTGGAAATCGCATCGAGCGCCTGCGTGAGTTGATATTTTGGCCCAGCAGGGTCTGCGTTCGGATCAATAAAGGCGATCAGTCGCTCCTTCTGGTAATCGGCAATCAAGAAGGCCCACGCGAGCGGGACGAAGAGGATGCCGAGTGCTGCGAGCGCCGCAACCCAGCGCGTTGCCACACCATAAAGCAGAAGTGCCCCAAACAACGCGGCGACAATGATGGCTGCCGTCCCTGCATCCGGCTGCACTGCAACAAGAAGGAAGGGGACGGCCACCACTATCACGGCGAGCACCGTGGTCGATAGCAGTTCGGGCCGTGCACCGTCGCGCGTCAGGACTGTCGCAAGCGCAACGAGAGTCAGGATCTTTGCGATCTCACTCGACTGAATGGCGATCCCAAAGACTGCGATCGCGCGCAAGTTGCCGCCTGAACTCTCACCGAACACGAGCGTGCCAATGAGGAGGAGCAGGTTCGCTCCGTAGAGTGGCCACGCAAACGTGCGAATCCAACGCCAGTTGATCGCGGTGGTGATCCAGTAGACCGCAAGGCCAAGCAGCGTCCAGATAATGGATCGCAAGAAGATCGACGAGAGGCTGAAAAGTTCTTGGTCGTAACTGCGCGCATTGATCCACGCCATTCCGATGCCAGCGAGCATCAACAGCAGCATGCCAGATGCCGACAGCCAATCCATTCTCCGCAGCGCGCCTCCAAACCTGCTCGCTGCGCTGAACGGCCCACGCGTCACCGATGATCCGAGACTCATCGCCGCTCACTCGCCATAGTAGTTTCCGATCGACATCGCGCCTGGAATTCTGTAGTCGCGCGTGAAGTCGTACTGCAGTTGCAAATATCGCTTGAGCACCTCAATGGCCGCATTCGACGCGGTGTTTGAGCCGTGCATGAACACCACGTAGGCAAAGTCGGAGTCGGTGCGCCGCCAATCATCGGTTGGCGCCACAAACCCTGAGATCCAGTGGTGGTACGGGAGTCGACCCTGTTTGTCACGCACGCCGTACTCAGCTGTTCCGGTCTTCCCTGTGAGAAGGATCGGGAGTTGCCCGAGATTCCTGGTCATGTACTCGTTCGTAACCACGAGTCGCGACGCTCGCCGCATCTCCGTCATGGTGGCGGCGCTCATCTCGACGGTCGCTCCAGCTTCGGACTCGGTTGACTCCACAAGGGTTCCGTCGGCTTCGCGAATCTCCAGGACGACGCGAGGCTTCCAAAGGGTGCCGCCGTTCGCAAGGGCACCGAACGAGTTCAGCACTTGGAGCGGGGTGGCCAGGTCATACCCTTGCCCGAGCGCCGATTGAAGCACCTCCCCGTCAAAGAGGGTGCGGCTGATCGCACCTCGTGCCCACTCTTGATCTGGGACAAGCCCGCCGATCTCATTCGGAAGGTCGATGCCCGTCGGGCGGCCAAAACCCCAGGCGCGCCCGCAGGCGGCGAGCCGGTCGATCTTCAGTCGTTGCGCGAGTTGATACGTCACCACGGCAGAGCTGTACGAGAATCCCTGCGCGGGGGTCAGCCTTCGACCAAACCCGGTTCGATTCCACTCGTAGAACTTCTGATCACCAACCTCAAGATACGGAAGCGAGGCGAGCGTCTCGGTCTCCTTTACGACGCCCTCTTCGAGCGCACATGAGTACGTGACAAGTTTGTATGTGCTCCCTGGTGGAAAGTGCGAGCCGACTGCATGATTCAAGAGTGGAGCATTCTTGTTGTTGAGGTACTTCTGATACTGCTCGGTGGTGATGCCCGCGGAAAAGAAATTGTTGTCGTAGGTTGGGAGTGATGCCATCGCAATGATCTGGCCGTTTTGTGGGTTCATGCTCGTCACCACGCCCTGCTTGTTCCCCGCCGCCTTCACCCCCCAACTGAGCGCATCAAACGCCCGCTGCTGCGCCTCAATATCAATCGTCAAGACCACGCTCTTTCCGGCGACAGGAAGTTTCGTGACACCGAGCTCGCGCACCACTCGACCTTGCGCGTCAATTTCAACCTGACGAATCCCAGGCTCCCCTCGAAGCACTTCCTCGTAGCTCTGTTCAACCCCTGCTCGTCCGATGTAATCCAGTTCGTTGTATCCCGCCGCGGATAGCGCACTCAGCTCCAGCGCATCGATACGACCAACGTAGCCCACTACTTGGCTTGTAAGTTCTCCAGTTGGATACGCGCGGCGTGCCTCGAAGATCGTCTCAACGCCGGGAAGTGCAGCGCGCTCTTCTTCAATGAATCGCGTCACGCGCTCGTCGACAACGCTTGCAATGCGCACGGGCTCCCAAATGGATCCAGTGGCGCGGTCGAGTGTCATCGTGATTCGTACTGGATCGATTTCGAGGATCTCTCCGAGACGCGCCACAACTTCTGGTCGTATCGTCAGCGGCAAATCTCCAGGGCGAATCTGCACCGCATATGTCGCAATGTTTTCCGCGAGGACGCGTCCCGAGCGATCTAGGATGAGGCCGCGCGGCGGCGCGATGATCTGTTCGATGATGCGATGCCCGTCACTGAGCGTCGTGAGGCCACGTGCTCCGGCACCTTCACTGCTGGCCTGTACCGCAACGAGTCGCACGCTGAGCAGTCCACCGATCAGTGCCGTCAAGACGACGGCGGAGAGGTAGCGAAGTGGTCGACGAATAACGTGAGTGTTACTCATACTCTATCCGAGGCGATCATCGAGGGGCCGCTCGCGCAGTTGCGCGTCGCGGCGTCGCGCGCCAACAAACGCCCCAAAGACGAGGAGTGCCGCGTTGAGCAGCAGTCGGAGTGGCTCATCGCCGCCGCGCCCCCCTCCAGAGACGCCAAACACCCCTCCTGCCACTGCTAGGAACACTTCGGCCACAGCAAATCCAGCTAGACCAGCAGCGCTCCGTCGTACCCAACCTGGCGCAGCGCTCCCCCGGACGCTCGCGGCGATCAGCACGGCAGCGACAAGGGCGGCCGAAGTGAGTCCGAGAGGTCGCCAGAGGAGCGTGTCAATCAGGAGTCCCCCGATTAGTACAGCGGCGATCAGTGTAGGGCGGCGCTGCGGGGTGCTGTAGAGGAGCGAGAGGAGGAGTGGGAGGCTGATCCAGCGGTCGAGACCGAACTCTGGGAAGAGGCGTACCTGAACCAAGGCGCTCGACACGATCACGAGGAGGAGGAGCGTGCTGCGGTTCAACATGAGGTGAGAATACTCCTGTTCCACGTGAAACGCGCCGCTGGGCTGGGTGAGCCCCTCCTGCTACACTCCGCCCGTGGGAGAGGTCATCGAGCCAAAAAACCTCGGCCGGGCGCAGGTCATTGTCTGTGCTAACCAGAAGGGGGGCGTGGGAAAGACCACGACCGTGCTCAATCTCGCGGCGGAGCTTGCCCATGCGGGGCACAAAGTCCTCGTCGTCGACCTCGACCCCCAGCGCAACCTTACGAGTGGTCTCGGATTTGTTACACCCCAAGGCGCGCCGACCGCCTACGACCTCCTCGTGGGGCGCCGCCCAGCTCATGAGTTAGCGCAGAGAACCTCCATCCCGAATCTGAGCCTCATCCCAGGTTCGGCAGATTTGGCCGGGATTGACGTTGAGCTTGCGGCCGGAGATGAGAGCGGCGAACGACAGCTTGCCGCGGGGCTACGCTTGGCTGGCGAAGCCGAAGTTGTCCTTGTAGACACCCCGCCCTCCCTTGGTTTAGTAACAATCAGCGCATTCGCAGTGGCAGATTCCGTGCTCGTTCCCGTGCAGTGCGAGTACTACGCGCTTGAGGGGCTCTCCCAACTGATGGCAACGATCCGTCTGGTACGCGATCGACTGAATCCAGACCTCGAAGTGAACGGCTTCCTCCTAACGATGCTCGATCCTCGCACTAAGCTCGGCGGGGATGTGGTGCGGGAGGTCGAAAGCCACTTCGGCGAACTGGTCTATCGTGCTCGCGTTCCACGCTCCGTACGACTCGCAGAGGCACCAAGCCACGGGATCTCAATTCGGAGCTACGCGCCTGGGAGTTCCGGGGCGGAGTCATACGCTCAAGCGGCAAGTGAGTTCGCCACCCGAGTCTTTGGGAGTGCAGCGTGAAGGAGAGGGGGGTACGACGATGGTGAAAAAGGCAACGGGACTCGGACGCGGCCTCGGAGCGTTGATTCCGGAGGCGGCGAGTGCTGCGGGGGCCGTCCGTGCGGGGGCGCTGGAGATTCCGATCAGTAAAGTCAAGGCAAACGCCTATCAGCCACGTGCGAACTTCAACCAGACGGAGCTTGAGCAGCTTGCAGAGAGCATCAGGCAGCACGGCGTCATTCAGCCGATCCTCGTCGAGGAGGGTGCAAACGGCTTCACCCTGATCGCTGGCGAGCGGCGCCTTCGCGCGTCCAAACTCGCCGGCCGCACCACAATCCCCGCGGTGGTGCGCACCGTGGACAACCAGTCACGACTTGAACTTGCGCTGATCGAGAACGTGCAGCGCAGCGACCTCTCCCCGATCGAAACGGCGCAGGCATACCGCCGACTCGCTGACGAGTTCGGTATGACACAAGAACAGATCGCCACCGTTGCTGGTAAAGCACGTGCGACCGTGGCGAATACGATGCGCCTCCTTGACCTCTCTGCCGACGTACAGGAAGAGGTGACCGCTGGACGGCTCAGTGAAGGTCATGCCCGAGCACTCGTAGGGCTCCCCGAGAGCGAACAGGCGTGGCTCGCGCGAAGTTTTGTGCGCGACGGCGTGACGGTACGAGAGGCTGAGGCGGCCGCTTCAACCATACGAGAAGCGGGGCGCGGTACAATAACAACGAAGAAACCGCACGGAACTGCCTCAAGCGCTGAGCTTACGGCCGTCCAACGCGGTCTTGAACAGGCGCTTGGCACGCCGGTGCGGATCAAGCCTGCGGGGTCTGGGGGCCAGATCGTCATCGAGTACTTCACGGCCGAAGAACTGACACGACTTGTCGACCAAATTAAGGGGGAAAGTTAGTGGCGGGTAAGAAAAGCGGTACGGAAACCGCTAAAAAGCCAGAAAAACCTAGTTCTTCAGCAAAACCTGCCACTTCGTCTGGGAAGAAGGGGGGCGAATACGGTGCCTCCAGCATCCAGGTGCTTGAGGGGCTCGATGCGGTCCGCAAACGACCAGGGATGTACATCGGCTCCACCGACGAACGCGGCCTCCACCATCTCGTCTACGAAGTCGTCGACAACTCTGTCGACGAAGCGATGGCGGGACACGCCACGCGAATCCTTGTGCGCATTCATAAAGACAATGCGATTGAAGTCATCGATGACGGCCGAGGAGTGCCGGTTGGGAAACACTCAACTGGAAAAGATGCACTCGAGGTTGTTCACACCGTGCTCCACGCCGGAGGAAAGTTTGGCGGCGGCGGCTACAAGGTGTCTGGCGGACTCCACGGCGTTGGTGTCTCAGTCGTCAATGCGCTCAGTGTGAAGTTGCGCGTTGAATCAGCGCGCGATGGATATGTATGGACGCAAGAGTATGAGCGAGGAAAGCCGAAAACCAAAGTGACAAAAGCTGGACCTGCAGGTGCTCGACGCGGGACACGCACCATCTTCCATCCAGATCCAGAAGTCTTCTCAACAACGGAGTATTCGTTCGAGACGCTAGCAAATCGTTTGCGTGAATCCGCATATCTGAACAAAGGCCTCTGGATGACGTTGATCGACGACCGCGCAGATCGTGAAGCAACCTTCTACTTCCAGGGAGGCATCGTCTCATTCGTCCGCCACTTGAATCGCCGACGAAAGACCACACATGATCGACCGGTCTACCTGGAGCGCGTCGATGGAACCACCAGTGTTGAGGTCGCCTTCCAGTATCAGAGCGACTCCTGGTCAGAGACACTGCTCGCGTTTGCCAACAACATCAACACGGTTGACGGCGGCACCCACGTCACCGGATTCCGCGCGGCTCTCACCAGTTCGCTCAACGACTGGGGTCGAAAGAACGGCGCGATCAAAGACAACGACCCAAACCTCACCGGTGAAGATGTGCGCGAAGGCCTGACCGCCGTCATCTCAGTCAAACTTGTTGATCCGCAATTTGAAGGACAGACGAAGGCAAAGCTCGGCACCGCCGAGGTGAAAGGGATTGTGCAGACGGCGGTAAATGCCGGACTCCTGCAGTTCCTCGAAGAGAATCCGAGCGACGGCAAAGAGGTGATTCGCCAAGCGTTGAACGCCGCGCGCGGTCGCGAAGCGGCGCGCAAGGCGCGCGACTTGGTGCTGCGCAAAGGCGCGCTTGAGGGGAGCGCGCTTCCAGGGAAACTCGCCGACTGCCAAGAGCGCGATCCCGCAAAGTCGGAGCTCTACATTGTGGAGGGCGAGTCGGCCGGTGGATCTGCAAAGCAGGGACGTGATCGTCGCTTCCAGGCAATCTTCCCGTTGCGCGGCAAGCTGCTGAATGTAGAGAAGGCGCGCATCGACAAGATCTTGGGGAGCGACAACATCCGCACGCTGATCGTTGCGCTCGGCGCTGGAATCCAAGATAGCAGCAGCTCGTTTGATCTTGCAAAGCTGCGCTACCACCGCGTCATCATCATGACCGACGCCGACGTGGACGGCGCGCATATTCGCACGCTGCTCCTGACCTTCTTCTACCGCTACATGCCAGCCATCATCGAGGCTGGCTACCTCTACATTGCACAGCCGCCGCTCTACCGAATCAGCACAGGCAAGGAGACAAAGTACGCAGCATCGGAGAAAGAGCGCGACGCGGCGGTTGCTGCGTTCAAGACGAAAAATGTCAACGTGCAACGTTTCAAGGGACTCGGTGAGATGAACGCGGAACAACTGTGGGAGACGGCGATGAATCCAGAGAATCGCGTCTTCCTGCAGGCGCGCATCGAAGATGCCGCGGCGGCCAACGAGATCTTTGAGATGTTGATGGGCGAGCGTGTCGAGCCACGTCGTGACTTCATCAAGGCCGAGGCGCGCAAAGTCCAGAACCTCGACGTCTAGTCCGCACGAATAGCCAACGCGACGATCGAACTGAAGGAGAGGGGGTGACAACATGGCGAAAGGTCCAGTAGGCCGAGGTCCAGTAGACAACGGCGCAGACGGGATCAGCCCAGGCGGTGTGAGTGTCACCAGCGTGAAGTCGATCCGCATCGAAGACGAGATGCGCACGAGCTATCTCGATTACGCCATGAGTGTGATCGTGGCCCGCGCCCTCCCAGACGTGCGCGACGGCCTCAAGCCCGTCCATCGACGCATCCTCTACACCATGGGCGAGATGGGCCTCTCGGGAGGCTCCGCCTACCGCAAGTGCGCGGCGATCGTCGGTGAAGTGATGGGTAAGTACCATCCACACGGCGACGGCGCCCTCTACGACGCACTCGTCCGCCTGGCGCAGGACTTCTCCATGCGCCACCCACTCGTCGACGGCCAGGGAAACTTCGGATCTGTTGACGGCGACTCTGCCGCCGCCATGCGCTACACCGAGGCGCGTCTCACGGCGATCGCCGGCGAGATGCTTGCCGATATTGATCACGACACCGTCGACTTCACGCCAAACTACGACGGGACGCAGAAGGAGCCGAGCGTCCTCCCGTCGCGCATGCCGAATCTACTCGTCAACGGTTCTGCAGGAATCGCCGTCGGAATGGCCACCAACATTCCGCCGCACAACCTAGGGGAGATCGCCGATGCTGCGATTGCCCTCGTAGAGAACCCGCAACTCACCGCTGAGGAGTTGAGCGCGTTCGTCCTCGCTCCGGACTTCCCAACTGGCGGCGTGCTCTACCGCTACGACCACATCAAGAATCCGCTCACTGGCAAGATGGAGCGAGTTGATGCGATACGACAGATGTACGCGCACGGTCGCGGCCGCGTCATCGTCGAAGGGAAGACGAGCTTTGAAGAGGCGCGCGGCGACCGCACCGCCATCATCATTCACGAGCTTCCGTATCAGGTGAACAAGGCGACGCTGGTCGAAAAAATCGCCGACCTGGTCAAAGAGGGTCGCATCGAGGGCATCTCCGACCTTCGTGACGAATCAGACCGCGATGGGATGCGCATCTACGTTGAGGTGAAACGCGACGGCAACCCACACAAGGTGCTCAACAAGCTCTTGAAGCTCACGCCGCTTCGCGCCGCGTTCAGCATGAACATGCTCGCGTTGGTTGATGGCCAACCGCAGACGCTCTCCCTTAAGTCGGTTTTGCAACACCACATCGAGCACCGCCGCGTCATCGTTCGTCGACGGACCGAGTTCGAACTGAAGAAGGCGCAGGAGCGCGCGCACATCCTCGAAGGGCTGAAGATCGCACTCGACAACCTCGACGCAGTGATCAAGACGATCCGCGCTGCCGCAGACGTTGACGTTGCGCGCGAACAGTTGATGACAAAGTTCAAGCTGAGCGAGTTGCAGGCCCAGGCGATTCTGGACATGCGACTCGCCCGCCTCGCCGCACTCGAGCGCAAGAAGATCGAGGATGAGTACCTTGAAGTGCTCGCCCTCATCAAGGAGCTACAGGATATTCTTGCCAATCCGAAGCGCGTCTCCAAGATCATCGCGACCGAGTACGCGAAGATGAAGGAGAAGTTCGGAGACACGCGACGCACGCGCATCGCACAGGACGCCACGCGCGAAATGTCCGATGAGGACCTCATTGCGGACGAGGATGTGGTGATCACTGTCAGTGGTCGCGGCTATATCAAGCGCCAGCCGCTCACCGCGTATCGACAGCAGCATCGCGGCGGCAAGGGCGTGCGCGGGATGACCACGCGTGAAGAGGATGCAGTGAAGTCACTCCAGGTTGCGAACACGCACGACTGGGCCTTCTTCTTCACAAACAAGGGTCGCTG
>Ga0129336_10000916_pt1 | contig 17439 bp, 19 predicted proteins | sample CPB6_02_DNA_FD_96878 | JGI IMG/M metagenome (GOLD analysis project Ga0129336, IMG submission 96878) | Freshwater to marine salinity gradient microbial communities from Chesapeake Bay, USA - CPBay_Sum_0.6_0.2_DNA | ecosystem: Environmental > Aquatic > Marine > Coastal | place: USA: Chesapeake... | reverse complement strand
TGCACAGACACTTTTCCGACACTCGAAGACGCTAAAGAAGCTCTGTGGCAGATGGAGTGCGCGCTAGAGGATACAAGATCCTCGGCAACTTATTACAACCTCCAATGCGCAATCACTGATCTCCGTAATCAAATTTCTGAACATGAAGACGCTAACTAAAGCTCAAGTTGTTGATGAGTTTCGCGATCTTTGGCGCAACTCTCTTAGTTACGATCCTCAACTGCGCGGGGATTATGTGGCTAAGAGAGAAGCCTTCAACAACTTTGTAGATCTGTTAAACAAACAGAGAATGATTACAGATCGACAAGCAAACACTTGGACAAACCCTTTCTAAAACAATGAACAACTTTCCTTACGACGTCTACTACATGGATTCTTACTCTCTGGCGTACCACGCTGTCGCCCGATACAAACAGATCCTCATGAGTGAGAATCTCTCAGAAGATCTAATAGGTGTGATCGAAGAGGATATTATTCCAGCGATGGAATATATCCTGGCCGAGAGTAACTGAACATTAAGTGAGGGTAAGTGCCTTACTACATTCAACGCAGGGACGAATCGAAGGTCGTGGTGACGATAGAAGAATATGAAGACGCTAAAGAATCGTATCAAGCTGCACGAGAGTATGGGCTACGTGATCCCACGGCGCGATATTATGTCGCCAAGAAACCGTGCAAATCTTGGGAAGGTGAGCAATCGTCCTATCATGCGCTCTCTCCCGCTCCGCGGGGCCGCCGCACGGTTTAGTTTGTAATATACTAAAACCGCCTAACATACTAACCTCTTCAAGCATTTATCCGATGAACACCAAACCACTGGGCTACTTACAGAAGCAAATGGTTTCATTCATGAGAAGGCAAATCGAGCTTTACGGACCGGGAATCTCTAGGGCTTTCCACATCCATAACGACTCAGAATCCAGAAGGATTGCTACAGCGCTTGAAAAGCGAGGAATCATCTGGATCGACAGGGCCTACGAAATGTGGACTGTAGTGCCCAATCTAGATCACCCCGTTTTCTCTAACTAATTCAAATGAGTGATAAGTCTCCAAGTTTTACGCACATCCAGCTTGAAATAGGTTTAAGCGAACCTGTGTCAGCAGATGAGCTAGCAAAACTATTTAACAAAATACGCGATGTCGTTGAGGCACGCGGTCAAACTCGTTACTGCAACTTAACAGAAGCCTCCGCAAACCTCAAGCATGATTAAATTTGAAGATACCAATTTATTCTTGGTGATCGCATCAGGGTGTTTTGTGCTCACTTGCATAATAAATAACTTCCCTTACAACGCTGTGTTCCTAGTATTAGGTATTGCACTGTTGTTTCTGGATGTTATTAAATCCAACTTTAAGTAGTCAATGACTGCGCTTAAAATCGGCAAATTACGTTAAGCAGAGCTAAAGAGAATAGAAGTTTATATTAAACACAGGTTTAACAAAGTATCTTCATAGGAGAATAAAACATTTAGATAAACACCTTAAACATACGTAAACTGACTTTCGTTTTACGGTATGATTTCCGAGTTATTCATTCAGCCACGCGTGCCGCACCATCTCGAAGTCTCCGAAAAAGAGTTTGACATTTTCTCGAGAGCCTACAGGCCGACGTGGCAGTACGAATGCTCCTTGAAAGCAGAATCCCCCGAAAAAGCTAAGAGGATCTTCATGACTAAAAACGCAATCAACGATCCCTTAAAAGTGGCCGTCTACTTAAAACGGTAAACTTCGAAACACCGGTACATTGTTTAGGTAGAGGGCGGCGCGCCTGGTGGCTGTTCATCAGAAGCCAGTTTGATTTGAGCATGTGCGGGTTCGATTCCCCAGCGCCGTCTACACCTTTACGAGGGCACTAAAATCACCTAGTATTGACGCGGCGCCACCGGCCGCACAAAACGGGGTGGATTAACATCACTTGATTACCACCATGAGCATCCGATCCAGCGAGCTAGTTAAGCTCGGCGAGCTCGCCGCCGAAACGTTTGATGAGCGAGACAACGCTCAAGCAGCGCTTGATCAATCTTTCGGGGTGCCTTTCGAAGCGTCCAGAGACAACCTGCTTCGAGACATCCAAATAGCGGAAGCAGAAGGATTGGATCTCAGCGTGTTCTCCGGATCAGAGAGCCGCTTCAAATTCCCTGTTTACAACACAAACATCGTTGTGAGGATTTCTAAAGTCCCCACGCCGCACGACAAGCTGGAGAAGCTCCAGGCCAAAGTCGCAAAACTAGAGCAAGAACTGAAGCTAGCCAAGCTCGCACTCAAGCATACGGCCGAGCAGCTCGTAACAGCTCACGAATGTGACGAAGTGACGGAGCGAATCTCCCTAGCGTTCACTCGGCTCCGGAAGGGCTAAACCGTATCAGTTCATGAGTTCTGTGGCCGACCCTGTACATACGGGGTTACATCCGGTAAGATGGCCGCGGCGGGGAAAGCCGCTAGGGAGAGCAAACCTCCGTTTTTCGGAGGTTTTTTCATACACCAAACCAACACATTTAGTTAACTACCTCAGATGACAACCCACTATCTTCTGGCTTGTTCAGTATCCGCCAGCGTGCGACAAAGTGTCCAGATCAAATTTGATGATCTTAAACTTCCGCAATCAGTAATCGAGACCCTTGAAAAGAACAACACTGTCAGTCTTCGGCCGAATCTCAGCAACGCACTTAAGGGAAAACTTGATTCGCTACGCGTTATGCAGCGTGAACTTTATGATGGGTATTGTATTCATTATAATGATTGTCACTTTGTCACTGCTTCCTACTTTGAGTGCGCTAATGAACTAATTAAGGAAATTCGTAAGGAAGCAGATAAGGCAAATGATGAGTTGAAGGATCTATGGGAGTCTGAATTCCAAAATTGGAAGGAAACCGCAGAAGGAATCCTTCGCCCACTCTTTAAGGATGAGGAGGAGTTCCAGCTCGCATACGAAGCATATCTCCGAATCTTCCCCACGCGGCAAGAATATAAAACCCCTATCCGCGTATCAGTGCTGGGACCCCTCCCAGTCTCTCTAAATAAAGTTGATAAACCGATTGATGGCGATTCAATCGGACTAGCCGCTTACGAAAATCAAATTAACACAGCTCAAGTGCTGGAAGCAGCTAAGAATAATGCAGCAGATAAAGCGCTAATGATAAGCGCAGAGCTGTTAGATGACCTTGACGTCCGCTCGGATAGCAAGATCGGCAGACAGCAAACGGGAGGGAACAAGAAGCGGGGTTCTTGGCAGATCACTGCCGAAAAGCTCAAGCTAATCAGCGACTCGGTTTCCGGTTTCGAAAACCTATCACAACTTTCGCAACGGCTCCTACAAGCCGGCATCGATATTCAAGATCCAGACCGCGGCGTTCGGACTCAAGGGACTAAAGAATTCTTTCAAGTTCAAGACGAGATCAAAGCAGAATTGGAGGAAATTTGCAACAACAGAAACGCTTCTAAAGGCTTACATGCTCTGCAACAATCTCTGACGTTCTCAAACAGCTACAAGACTTTATGTGATCGAATTAAAACCGTGGAGAATAGCGATGCTCTCGACATGTTAATTAAAGACGTAGACCTAGAACTAGATGTCTACGAACAGCGGGCTAAACAACTCAAAAAACTAGTGGAACAACGCCGGGAACTTATTGGCGAAGCTACCGAAAACCTCGATAACTTAATCGAAGAGGTAGCAGACGAAGCAGAAGCTTCCAGCGACACAGCAAACAGCATCGATTTCTGATCACCTAAACCAAACTAACCATGAACAACAAAACTTTTGTAAAGCTTCAAACGTTTCGCTCTTGGCTTAACGTCGCCAATCTCGAACGGGAAGAAATTATCGACGGGTTGTTGGCTTCTTTAATAAGCCGTCAAAACGCATTCCTACTTGGCGAACCCGGCACCGGCAAATCTGATCTTGTCCGATCGATTTGCAAAGGGATTTCCGGAGCGAACTACTTTGGTTATCTATTAACTCCCACGACAGATCCTTCGGAAGTATTCGGCCCCGTAGCCGTGACCAAGTTGCTGCAGGATGAATACAGCCGAGATGTCGACGGGTATCTGCCGTCAGCTCATATCGGATTCTTAGATGAGATGTTCCGAGGTAGCTCAGCGATTCTCAACTCTTTGCTGATGCTCCTAAACGAAAGGACTTTTAATAACGGCAAAGAATACATCCAAACCCCCATCGAATCGATCGTAGCTGCAACAAATAGCTGGCCCGAGGAGGAATCTCTACAAGCTTTTGCGGATCGATTCCTCTTCCGTCCGACTGTGCTGCCATTAAGAAAACCAAGTTCCAAACGAATTCTCGATCAGTGGGCGTTGGGGATTGAGAAAAGACCATCTGTCGGCGAACATTTGACCCTGGCAGAACTAAAAGAACTACAAGAAGCGGCTGAAAACGTAAAGATTTCGGATGACTTCTTGGATAAGTTTGGTTCTGTGTGGGAGATGCTGCAGCAAAGGTCCATCACGGTAAGCGATCGCCGAAGAGTTCAGATTCTGAAATTCCTCAAGGCGTGGGCAATCGTGCAGGGAGATAGCGAACTATGCCCAGAACATATGCACAACAGCATCATTCATATCGTCTATAAATCTGAAGACGATAAACTAACAATTAAAGAAACCATCGATCAAGAGATTCCGACTGCCGATAACATTCTCGCCACGGCGAAAAGAGCCGCAGCAGGAATTCTTTCGGAGTACACGGCAACAGCGCACAGATTCAAATCCAAGGGACTACAGGATTTAAATGAATACGTTATGTTCTTACGGCGCTGTCACAAAGACATCGACACAATCAAGACTAAAGTATCTGAAGTTCTCGATGATGATAAAAAGCGCATAAGCGCTCGAACAAGAGCGGATGGTGTGAAACTGATTCAATCACTTGAAACACACAGCGCCACGTTTGCTAAAGCTTTAAACGAATTCAGCAGGTAATCATGAACCCCAAAACAAACATCGAATTTATTCGGCTTACAAACAACGAGCCGCTGACCCTGGCTTGCTCTGCGCTGGCAGACTTTCTCTGGGAAGACTTTATCCGAGATGCGAGACCATCAGTAAGGTATTTAACGGAAACTCACAATGTTAAACAGCTATCTAGATTCGGTAAGGAGTTGTTCGAACGCCTCTATAAAGCTGATGATGTTAATTGGTTGGTTTCATTAGAGGCATACGAGGACTACTTTAGAAAACTATGCAACGGGGATAAAGCAGCCTTCCCGAAGGGCTACAAACCGGAAAACGGTTTATGGTATGCAATCATGGATGACTTATCGGCTGCGGCGGCGTGGCCCCAGATGCTGCAGCACTGCAGCGGTGAGCAATACAACAGCGCGAACAACGCTGTGGTGATCTTAAATAAACTTTCTGATGAATTAGAAAAGGCAATAGACGAAGGAATCTTTAACACGCAGCTGCTTGTCCACGCTGGGCAACGACTCGAAGAACTTCGGCAAAACTTCAAAGCAGCTCAAGCTGCAGGAGATGCGGCCGCCGCCAACAAATACCGAAGGGAGGGTAAGGAGCTCAATCAAGAACTGAATGAAGCCATCGAACAAGCTAGGCAACTTATCCAAGGGAAGGCAAATCAGATAATGGATGAAACTCTGGCGGAAAGTAAGGAAGCAAACGAAGCTATGTCAACACTATGGGGTACGACAGCTGGCGAAAGACAACGAACTGAAAATATAGAAGAGAAAAAAGCACTCGCCAGAAAGCTTCAGAATAACGCCAAGTTAAAACAAATAGTTAAAAAGCTGGGGACTCTGCAGAGAATTTGGCAAGAGCGGAAAAGGGCACGGCTGGCTAAATCTCATTACGAATCTGTAACCGGGGCAGAGTTCAGCAACAACGTCATTAAAGCGTTTCCATCCGAGCTGGCTTTAGCTGCCACGCCGCAAGGTAAAGCTCTGTTTGCCCTTAAATACTCTCAGAAAACTCTAATGACAAAGGACTTCACGGCTCACAGAAAAGATCTTGGCAAAGGTCCCATCATCATGTATATCGATGCTTCTGGGTCGATGAGTGGTGAGTTAGAAATTTGGAGTAAAGCTATTGCTTTGGTTATCGCGGAACAAGCCAAAAAAGAACACAGAAAAATCTATGTGAACCTCTTTGACACAGCCGTCATGGAGCTTCTGGAAATCCAAGAGAGTGGTCTTACAAGGGGAGAAATGCTCGACGAGCTAACAAGCTGGACACTCGGCGGAGGAACATCCTTCAACGCCGTGATTAACCACGTGGTACGGCAGGGTGCTAAAGAACCTAAAGCCGACGTTGTGATTTTGACTGATGGACAAGCAGAGGTCGGAGAAAATTTCATCAGGTCTCTTAAAACGTTTAAAACAAATACAGGGACTCAGGTAAGCACTGTTTGTTTAAATATGGCAGTCCCTGAAGTTTGCACTTTGTTTAGCGATGAGACATTCAGCGTGAACATCTCAAACTCACTAGATACAGTTGATGCAATTCAGAAGTGCATTCGATAGCCATGAAGGAATCAAGAAACACCGTAGAAGAATTAATTGACATCGCGGAATACTACGAACGAGGACAATCTGAAATAGCTCTTATCCGCGATCAGATAAACCGAACGGCGCAACATGTAGGAGCTCTACATTTTGATCCTAATACAAACAAATACTATATATGTTACGGCAGAATAAACGGAGAGTTTAAATGGGTGCGACTGAGAAACTGTGAACCAGGAGAAGATCTTGAGCTTGACTTTAACGAACCAGAGCAAGATTAATGGTTTCGACACCAGCTGAAGTACTACTACAACTTAAAAACAAATACCACAAAGATGATAAAACAATCGAAGATCTCAGGAACTGGGTTACTTCAGTTGTAACTCGACGCAATCTGGAGGGCTGCCACGCGGTAGATTTCTGGTATCACAACGCGCATCTAAAGTTTCTAAAAGAAACTAGAACTTTTTCTATAGTCTCAAGCGATGTAAACAGAACTATGTATTTTGAAATATGTCTGCCGCTTAGAAATTATTTAGAACATTATTTTGGAATAGGAGATTTTGATCAGTTGCTGAGATTCACTAATTTAGGAGATCCAGATTGGGATCAAATAACATCAAAAATATCCGAACACATTCATTTGTGTGTTTCACTCAAACCGGAAGAGCATGACTCAAAAATTATTCCAGGGTTCGATACGGAAATCTTAAGAAAAAGTTGAGACACTTGCCTTTCACAGCATTGAATTCTACTGTTCCAACTGTTCACATGTCTACTAACATGAACTTTGACTTCCACTTGCAAGGGACTCCGATCAAACCCTCGGAGGCCACGGCGCTGTTGACTGCGACAGGGCTAGACCCTTTGCAAGGTCTGCGGATCGATCTAGAAAAGTTCCTCGACATGCGGAAGGTCAACAGCAAAATGCTGTTCGACCTATCCGTGAAAGAAGGAAATCAAGAGCTTGCCAGTCTGGCTTGGCGAATCTCGATGGGGCGCTCTGATAAAACAAAAAAGATCGCATCACCCAGGACTCTCGTCCGAGCCGCTAAACCGGCGTACGAAGAGCAGGTGCTGAGTCTGGAGGACATCATCGACAAACTCCATCGGAGCGACGCCTACTGGGCCGCAGGAGTTGCTCTGATCGTTTCTCGAACAACACAAGAGGAATGGACAACGCTTCGACGCATCGCTACGGAGTTTGTTAATGATTGCTGGATCACTCGAAGTCTGCCTAACAACTCCACGGCATACCGGGGTTTTGTTTTGGGTGACGCTGGTTTCCTCCAACCTTGTGAGCTTGTTAAAGGGGTTGAAAGGAAGAAAACCTTCCACGTATCCCCGATGTATATCAGTCTGAGGGAGGGTATGCTTTTCTGTCAGAAGCACAATCTTATTGAAGTCCTTAGTGAAGTGTCCGTAGGATCTAGTAATCCAAACCGAGACAGAAGAGCAAAAGATATGCGTAGGGTCTTTTACAAGATTCGAGCAAGCGAAAAAGGCGTCGCTCTCGCCGAACTCTGGTCAGATTGCGAATCATTTGCGAAACTTCTTTTCCGGAAACGCATCGAACGCTGAGCAGAGTAAACTGGCCGCACCCTCGGGATTTCTGAGGGTGCTTTTATTTACCTAAAAATACTCATGAACATTCTGTATCTAACTGAAAAAGAACAAGCAGAGAAAGCGATAGCCGATCTGCAGGACGTTAGAAAACTCTGCTTAGATACAGAAACCACGGGGCTGCAGGCAAGTGTTTCTAAGCTTCGGTTGCTTCAGCTGTGTGACGCTAACCCCAACATTGACAACAGAACCATATACGTTTTTGATCTGTTTAAAACACAACCAACACAAGCTCTTCGGGATTTAATCGAGTCCCGAGATCTATTGGTCATCCACAACGCCAACTTCGATATGCAGTTTCTGTATTCAATAGGCGTGGACTTTAAAAATAAAATTTTTGATACGTTCGTTGCGGAGAGGGTTCTTAGGGCGGGTTTTAAAGAAAAGAAAGTCTCCCCAAAAGCAAACAAACCATATTTCGCAGATTTGTCTTGCTCCTTGAAAGCGGTCGCACAAAGGCGTTTAGGTCTTGAGCTGGATAAGGAGCAGCGTCTAACCGACTGGAGCGCACCGGAACTTACATTCGAACAGGTGGAGTATTCAGCCACGGATGTGGACGTACTGCCATCAATTGCCGCAGAGCAACTCGCAGAACTAAAAGAAGAGGCACTATTGGAGATATATGCAATCGAATCTAAGTGTATCCGCCCAGTATCTAGGATGTGCTACACCGGATTCCGAGTCGATATAAACAAATTAAACGGGCTAAAAGATAAAATTGAGAAAGAGCTGGACACCAAAACAGCAGAGTTTCTCAAAGCCTTAGACGACCGGTTGCCTGAAGGACATAAGCTCCCCAGGAACAAAGACGGAGAGGTGGCTCTCGGGAAACGAGCTAAGAAAGAGTTCAATCCTGGCTCTACAGCTCAAGTTACTACTGCCTTTAGTCTCTGCGGCATTGCAGTTCCTGTAGACGAAGAGTCAGGCAAGCCCACGCTGAACCAGATCGCTCTTTCTGAGTTTGACAGCGACGACGAAGTTTTAAATCTCTATAGAGAGCGTACAAAAATAGAAACGCAGTTAGAGCACGCCGTCAAACTCCTAGATAACATAAATCCTGTAACACTTAGAATACATAGTTTTTATAACCAAGTAGGAGCAAACAGCGGACGATTCACTTGCTCCGGGGCTGCCCGGGGAACTAAGACGAAGAAGAAAACTACTTACGGTGTCAACTTGCAACAAGTGCCTCGATCTAAAGCATTTAGGGAATGCTTTATCGCTAGCGAAGGATACTCCCTAATCATCGCTGACTACAGTCAGATGGAGTTGAGGCTGCTGGCTGAGCTAGCTGACATCCCACAAATGCAAGAGGCGTATAACAACGACATAGATTTACATACGCTAACGGCAAGTTTAATCAACAACTGCGAAATAGATCAAGTAACAAAACTACAGAGACAACAAGCTAAGGGAGCTAACTTTGGCTTTATATATGGACTAGGTTTTAGAAAATTTAAGACGTATGCTGCAGCATCCTTCAATGTCCACCTATCATTGTCCGAAAGCAAAGTCCTTCGCAGCAAATTTCACTCTGCGTATCCACGCCTGCGTGAATGGCACCGAGAACGCGGGGCGCTTGTTGAAGATGGTTGGTGCTATACCCGGACGGCTATGGGTAGACGAAGGCTTCTCTCGTACGACGACAGCCGCATGACGATCGCTGCAAACACCCTGATCCAAGGAACAGGAGCAGACTGTCTTAAAGTGGCTCTAGGTAATTTAAACGAATACTTAAATGACGATGTGAGACTAATCGCTGTAGTACACGACGAATGCGTTTTAGAAGTTAAGGAAGGATTGGAAGACCTGTGGCTAAAAAAGCTAGAACAGCTTATGGTAGATGCTGGCAAAACTGTGTTTAAAAAAACGCGGTTAGTAGCGGAACCCGGTGTAGGCAAAGATTGGTCCGCCAAATAAAATCCACGCAACAAAGGAGCTCAAATGGATTTGGCTAAATTCTCTAAAAATCCTGATAAGGAGGTTTTTACCGTTAAAGCAGATGGAGTGTATCTAGCTGTAATTAATGGTGAAGATGATGTCTATATTTTGCCCGAGCTGTTCGAATCTCCTTTGATTGCAAGTAATAAAGCCAGAGCGCTAAAAAAGAAACACAAAATTGAAGTAAGTTTTAAAAAGGGTTCTGAACAAACAAAAAAAGTTAAAGTTAAACAAAATCATGTTCTGTACAGCGACTCGGAAGTGGCTAAGCTCACTCACTTGACTTTCAAGGAGGCTTGGCTAATTTTAAGCCCAAACGGACAGTACATAGAACAAGTTCTAAATCAAGATACAGTAGCTAAATACACTAAGAACATAGAAAAAGCCAGAGTATTCAAAAACTATGAAGATGCGTCATCCTTCATAAAAACTTTAGATATGGTTATTAAAAAAGGACATGGGCTACGAAGGTATTACATTCGAAGTGATTCAAATCAAGTAAGCTAACATTTAGAAAGGGTTTTAGTTTAGTCGTGGCTCGTCAGCGTCGTTTCGCCGGTCAACTTCCGCAATTCGGCGCCGCCACGCCGGACATTCTTGAAGCAGCGCAGGAAACGATAAAAACAGCAGGTCAATTTTTGAAGCCGAGTAGAGGGGGCCGATTAGGAGCAAGCTCTGCTGAAGAACAAGCAGAGGGAGCTGCAGCTCGCTTAGCAAATCCACAGGTTTTCAATCCGACAAACGTCGGCGCAACAAACCCTCTCCAAGATGTCGCAAAACTTCGTAAAGATTTGGGTATTGACGATTTAATCAGCAGTATTTCACAACTTCGCAGCCAACAAACCGGCGGAGGTGCAGGAGCGGGGATGGGGCAGGAACTACCTGACTTAACTTTCCCAGAATTCCAAATGCCTGAATTCGAAATACCCGACTTCGGTGCGATGATGCCCGAAGAACGGTATGCTCCCACGCAGGAAGCGGGAGGAACAGAAGAACAACCAACTCAAGCAATACCGAAAAAGAAGGGAATTTCGTCTTATAACCTTAAGAGATTTGGGGGCGCTGGACTCGGCGGCAGAGACGTCAAAGCTCTCCTAAGCCGCGGAGCCACCCCCGCTCAGTTACAAAAAATTGCAAGACAAGCTCCTAAAGTGAGCGCTAGCGGAGCAGCCCAATTAAAACAGGCTGGAGTCCAGACCAGTAGCGCAACTAAAAAAGCTTCCGGACTCTCAACAGCAGGAGCAAAAGCCATAGCTAAAGCGAAAGCAGAAAAGAAAGGAGCAACTAGAAAGTAGTGAATGGTTGAGAATTACACATTAGTAATCGTAAAAAACTTTAAGAAAACCAGATTAGCCGTAGAGGCTAACGATCACGGCCACGCGCAGGCTCAAGCGATCGATATTGTCCGTGCGCTAGAGGCTGATCGGTACGACATCTTATATGGGCCGCACAAAGTGACGGCTATATCAAAATTGTTTACAGACCTTGCGTTCAACAACTTCTCTCACAAAAAATGTTACACATGGGATAAAGGCAGTACAAACGATGTTCCGTGTTGTTACATAGTGGGAGAACGTTATTATTTAAGAAGTTTAATTCTTAAGTACCTAGACATACCAAAAGATGATTTTATAACTAAAAATAACTGTAAATGTAAAACATGTGTAAATCCATATCATTTTGAGTACGTTCGTGAGAAAAACGAAAAACTCTCTGGCGGTGACGAGCAATTGCTAGTAGCCTACCGAAGCCAAGGTGTGGAGGTCTCTCAGATCGCCTCGGCACTCAACGTCCATCGCTCAACCATTTACCGACGGTTAAAAAATGAATCTGTTCCTACTCGGATTAAAAGTCACGGGTGAGGCTCAAACCGAAGACGGCATCACAAACGTAATCGCTGAAAGTCTGCCTTCAAACGAAAAAAGGGTTGCAACAAAGGTGCAGCTTCTGCAGCAGGAGAACCACTACGTGGGAAAACTGCTGAAGAACCTCAAGGAAGGACAAACGCTGCTAGCGATGGGTCCCACGAAGCCGACTCTTGATGGAGTCCTGAAGATGCAGGTCATGTTGGTCGTGACAGAGGAGAACTTTCACGATCTTCTGGCGATTAATACCTTCATGGCGACTGGGGGCCTCGGTCCTAAAGCTGATGAAGTTGAGCTTACCGACACGACGGTAACCAACAGGTCTCTAGCGTGGCAATCTGACGAAAACGAAACCTCTTGGTTCAAGGTTACGGCGTGGGGAGAACTGAGTGCGCAACTCTCCGAGCTGGCTCCAGGAACCCCCACTATCGTGGTCGGCAAAGTTTCCACGAGCGAAAAGGATCAGAAATCGTACTTGAACTACACGGCAGACAAAATTCTTTACCTTCCTAAGTCCACTAAAAGCACACCTAAGAAAGCTGCGGATCCTGAAAAAGGTAAAGTTGCTGCAGCTGCTATCGGTTCGATTGACTTCTCCCTCTGATTTTTTGGTACTAAACAATGGTATTTATCGCTGGTCAGTTTTCACAGGACGAAATTCTCTGTAACGTCCCGCCGCATACTCTTCGAATTGATCTTCAAGCTCGCAGGTGGAAATCGGACGTAGACCCTGACGCCGCAATCGTAGATAAAAACGACAATGGAATCCCAATTGAGTTCATCCTCCTGGGATTTACCCCGTATTTCGGAAACTTAGGTATGCGCAATCAAGAAGAGTTCTTGCGCATTGCCTACATTGGTGTGTCCCCGAACCACCGGCTGTTGCCTCCACGGTGTGTGACTACTTCAATGATCTCAGGGAAGTCGTCTCAGAAAAACTTCATTAGTTATTTCCAGACGCTTTACAACAACAGGATCAACTGCGCAAGCGTAATCACATCTACGAAGTTTGTAACTCGCAGCTTCAATGAACGTGATCCCCTAACTGGGGCAGATGGCGCAAAGATCAACTTCAACGCCTTGGAATTCAACGATCGCCCGGCAGCTAACAAGGAAGAAGAAAAACTCATCGCTGACGTCAACGATTGGCTTGAGGACAAAGGTGGCAGTTTCTGCTCCTCAGCTCTCAAGTCACATATTCCGGGTTCCGATCTGGTGGAGCTGCCCCTCGGTGCTGACCACGCGGAAATCAAAGCCCAATTCGCAGCAACGCGAGGGGATGCTCAGCGTCCATCCTTCGCGGCTAAAGACAAGCCTAAGGAGCTGAAGTCAGCAGCACCCGAGCCGCCTTCACCCAATCAAAAGAAAGCGATAGAGCTAACAGAAGAGCAAGCCAAGGCTCTTGGGATTGATTTCTAACGAAACCTGTCGGTTAAGCTCAATTCGAGTGGATAACACGGGCGGGACACCGCCCTTTTTTTTTGTCAGCCTTCAGAAGTTTCCAACCCGGACGGATGCTCAACTTCCCGAGGAGCAAGCAGCTCGTCAAAACCAGGAAGGAGAATGGAGTTTCGGGCGCACCACGTGGCCAACCGAGAAAACAGATGGGCTCGGATGAGGTATTGTTTATGAACTCCTTCAAAAATCTCCAACAACTGCTCTCGATTGAGTTTAGCTGCATCGGTCATCACACGTTTATGTAGAAACTCCTGCTCTGTGCTCATCCAGTCTAGATTTAACATAATCTACAGAATGTCTTGCCTAAAGCTTACGGGACAAACCCCTCCAAAAAACAAACCCGTCATTAAGATCTGACAGATCAAACCCGCAAAAGCATGACAGACTCTTTTTACACTATCCCGAGTGGCGTCACACACGCCTTAATAAAGCATTCTTTCATAACAGGAACAATCCTCGTTCCACACGACCCTCTGAATGTTTTAGGAGATCAACTGAAGAAACACAGACTAAACGTAACAAGTAATACTGACGAAAGTAATGTAGTAGATCCTATGTGGTGGGTAACACAAAAAGAACGTAAATACGATTGGGTGGTGGCCGCAACAATGGGACTAGGTGATAAAGCAGAATACATATTGGAGTATGGTATCCAAGTAGCTCAACAGGGGATCGCAGTGCTAGATCGCCTATCTTTTATCGAACCAGTAGCTAAACGTAAAAGCTTTCTTTTGGCAAACAAGATTAGCAATATCATTGTGCTGAACCCACGCCCGAAATTCCGCTCAATGGGTTCAACCCGAGACTCTGTCACTAGCTGTTGGTTCTTGTTTCAACGCCCCGAGTGTTGGCACGACGGAACTCAGATAACATACGGACTCGATTGGGACCGAGTAGATCCACTTCCCCCACTACCATGACCTCATTTCGACAAGATAAATTCGACAAATTCCAGAAGGATGTTCTGGAAAGACTTTCTGAAACAAATAAACTTCTGGAGAAGATCTGTGCGATCTTGGTTTCCGATCAGCTTCTGCAGGAGTGTGTGTCCCCTAGCGGAGAAGCCCGTACTTCAGAGGAGTGTGCCGAAATAATCAATGAGAGCTTCTGTGCGGGTATGTGCTTGAGTGAGGAACTGAATAGCCATGCTCAAAATTTCTCATATCAAAAATCAGAATTCTTCATAGGCATGGAAGAAGATGATGACGAGGATTCGGTGGAAGATACAGAGAGCGACCAAAAGGATGATGACGAAGATTTACCTCCGTCGTTTTCAATGGTTTTTTAATAAAATCGACTAAAGTTAGACTAATTCGACACAATAACGTGTCCCAAACTAGACTAACTCTAAATGGCCTGAGGCACTACGTTTGTGATGGAGTGCCTCGTCCACTACCGTCTGTTACATCCGTTCTGTCGGCCACGCAAACAGAAGAAACACGGAAAAAACTCAATGCGTGGAATCTAAGTAATCCAGGAGCCCTAGAAAAAGCAGCGGAAAGGGGAACGTGGATCCACTCTGCAACAGAGAATCACATTAGAGGATTGACCGTAAATCCTCCGGAAGAGTACAAGCCCTATTGGCGTGGGGTTCCGGAGATGTTAGACAGCCTGCTAGAGAACGGCAGAGTCCTCTGGAGCGAATCACCCTACAACCAACCACAATGGCGAAAATATGTGGGGGATGATGGAGTCGGAAGACTTCATTACTACAACGAACAAACAGGACATGGGTATGCTGGGTGTCCTGATCTTATTTATCGAGATGAAAACGGAGAGACAATCCTAGCGGACTTTAAAACAAGTACGTCACCTTATTCTTTAAATTTCCCCAAAGCAACCAGCGACATTCCAGACAACGTGAGAAAAGCTCTTATAGGGGGAGTATTTAAAGCTAAAAAAACCATGATGCAGATGGCCGCATACGCATTAGCGGCAGAGGATTGTTTAGGCGTACGAATCGATAAAACGAGAATAATCGTATCCACGCCGCTTCCAGAATACGATGTTCAAATTTTTTCTTTCAGCCGGGCTCAAGTAGACAAACACACCGAACAATGGCTTAGTGTTTTGCGGCAGTTTTACGATCTCCAAAACAAGTAACTCTTTAAAAATGTATCTAAGTGTAGTAAAGCTTAACGCCGACTTCCGCTGCGCCGCAGGGAAAGTCGTGGCAAAATGGCAAGACTAGGAGGTCTCGTGAAATTCGTCTTCAGCCGGAACGACCAAGTCAAAAATGCTATAAATCCGAAAACGGGAAAGATTTCGGCTGGCGGCAACTTTCGGGTATTCAATGAAAATTGGATTGAGGAAGAAGAAGATATTGATTCTTTAATTCGATTCGTGTGCGACGAACAGAACGGACTGTGTGCGTGGCATTTAATCGGAGGAAAAAGAGTAGAGAAAAAGACCGGCTGTATTAAAGCTGGGTTAATAATCGTAGATATAGATAATCAGGCGGACGGAAAAGATAAAGACGGTAATAAAATTCAAGATCAACAGTTAACTGTAGAAGAGGCTCTGGAATTAGACCTCTGTAAAAAATATCTCAGTGCTGCATATCTGTCCCCGAGTCACACTCCAGAATGGCCACGCTTCCGTCTGGTGTTCGGCTTAGAGAAACCAATAATCGATACGGGTTTCTACCAATGGTTTACCAGACAGATCTCAGATCAAATCCCAGGCTCTGACAGAAGAGCAACCCAGATTCCGAATCTGTTTTACGGCGGAACCGGAGTAGAAAGCATTCTGGGTGTGTTCAGCAACTTCATACCCTCAGCAAAAATTGATGAGGCGTTTGCGGCATACACAGCGCTCCCCAAAGAAGAGGAATCCGAACACGACGCCGAACTGTATCTAACCACATCTAAAAGTGATCGCGGTGTTGAGTTAGTTAAATTACTCAGCCAGACCGTTCGAAACATGTTCGATGGGGAACCGGTAGAGGATCGGTCGTTCTCCATGACCGTGGCCTTGAAAGAAATTCTGGGTTGGTGCAACTGGTTGAATTCCGAAGGCATCGCGACATGCGACGACCCCTTGACAACGGCACACACCATATTCGAGAATATCTACGAATACAGCCCGAACCTCGATGGGAAATTCTTCCGGATCTTAAACAGCATCAACGATCCGAGCGACCTGAAGCCCGCGATCGCCATAGCCTCCGAAGATGGAGACTTAGCTGGTTGGAAGCGGATCAAAAAGACAAACCGGCAAGCTTTCGACGAACTGTGTTCCGAGGAAGTAAAAGATCAAATTAAAATCAAAAAACCGAAACCAACTAATTCGGTTTTATCTTTCGAAGAGCTCTCGGAATTTGATATTTCGAACTCAAACAACACCACATCAACACCAACAACAACATCAACGGAGGAAATGGAGGTGGCCGCCACGCCAGACACACCAGCCCAACTGGTTCAAATTCAACAAAACAATAGACAATTCTCAGAGAACGACGTAGCAGACATCATTGTAAATAACTACGGTGGTGAATTTCTGTTTGATTCATCTTTAGATGAGTTCTTTACATACGATGCCGATAGAAAAATTTGGTATCTGCAGGACGAACAACATATTAAGCGTAGGATCGTAAAAACATTGGATACGTTTGTGGCGGCCGGGGTGTTGCCTAGATACAACTCGGCCACGGTGGGCTCGGTATATCAGATCCTGAAAGCGAAACTGTTGAAATCTATTGACGGAGGCCGCACATCAATCTGGAGCAAGAACCGAGGGAAGATCGCCTTCACCAACGGGGTTCTCGATGCTGAGACATTTGAGTTCGACTCGGAGAATCAAAAAGAACTGTATCTACGCAGCCGCCTTTCATACCCCTACGACAAAACAGCAAAGTGCCCAAAGTTTCTGCAATGGATTGACTCCTGTGTAGGAACCGAGCGTGTCATCATTATTCGTGCGTTCTGCCGAGCTTTGCTCACGGGTTACACGACAGGTGAAAGGTTCCTCCACCTTGTGGGACCTGGGGGCACAGGTAAATCCACGCTGCAGCAGTTGCTGATCGCTCTGGCTGGATTTGCTGCAACCCATACCAGCAATCTAGAAATCATCGAGACGAATAAGTT
>Ga0129336_10000913_pt1 | contig 17465 bp, 14 predicted proteins | sample CPB6_02_DNA_FD_96878 | JGI IMG/M metagenome (GOLD analysis project Ga0129336, IMG submission 96878) | Freshwater to marine salinity gradient microbial communities from Chesapeake Bay, USA - CPBay_Sum_0.6_0.2_DNA | ecosystem: Environmental > Aquatic > Marine > Coastal | place: USA: Chesapeake... | reverse complement strand
TCCCCTCTCTTGCGAGTAGTTGTACTCCGGATAGACCGTGACGCTCTGAGTTCTGATCTCTTTACGATCGACGCCATTTGCCAAGAAGGCAGCGCGTACCTTGGCGGAGACACTATTTGCTGACTCGAGGGCGACCTTGGAGGTTGCGCGAACGAGTGAGACAGTCGCGTAGATTCGGACTGCATCAGGAGTGACGCTCACCTTTCCTTCGGCAGAGACCGTTATCTGTCTCGTCTCGGCATAAGCACCACTCGCTGTAAGAGTGGAAGTGGTAAGACCAAGAGCGAGGATGCTTGCGACGAGGAACTTCTTTGAGCGCTTCATTGCGCTAGTTTCCCGGAAGAACGTTCAAAAGTGAAATGAATGGGAGAATTCACAGGTGACCATCATCTCCCATTGCACTTTGGAGACTCTCACTGGGGCCGCGACAGCCTTACGCCAAAGTCGCCTTGTCATCTTCCCCACGGAGACTGTCTACGGATTGGGTGGTGACGCGGAGAGCGAGCAGGCAGTGAGGCGAATCTATGAGGTCAAGGGACGCCCTCTCGATCATCCGGTCATCGTTCACATCGGTGAGTTGAGATTCTTGGATTTTTGGATCAGTGAGATTCCGGATTACGCCATCACCCTTGCAAGGGATTTCTGGCCAGGCTCCATGACCTTGGTCCTTCCGCGATCACAGAATGCGAGAGATTTCATTACTGGCGCTCAAGGGAGCGTGGGTCTGCGAATTCCTGCTCATCCACTTGCGCTACAACTCTTGAAGGAATTCCACTCTCAAGGAGGAAAAGGTGTTGCTGCACCGAGCGCAAACAGATTTGGCGAAGTCTCACCGACGACAGCAGAAGCAGCTGAATCGGGACTCGGACCCTGGCTATCTCCGAATGACATGATCCTTGATGGCGGTCCCTGTGTCGTTGGAATTGAGTCGACGGTGATTGATTGCTGTGGAGAACGCCCTCGGATTCTCAGACCCGGTGCGATCACGAAAGAGATGATTAAGCAATCGACTAGCTTGGAAGTAGATGAGTCACCGGGTCAGACTCGAGTCTCAGGCGCACTCGAGAATCACTATGCGCCACAGGCTCAGGTTCATGTCGGCGATTCGCAAATTCCTGGAGCTGGATTCATCGCACTAGGTGCTGTGTCGACTCCGCAAGGGATGTTGAGGCTTGCTGCGCCAAGGGATGTTGACGAGTATGCGCGAGTCTTGTACCGATCTTTGAAGGAAGCTGACTCTCAGGGACTCACGTCGATAGTGGTTATTCCTCCTGAGGGCGATGGACTGGCCGAAGCGATTCGAGATCGAATCGAAAAGGCCCGAACGAAGAAGGTCTAGACCTCTAGCGCGACTGCAATGCCCTGTCCGACACCGATACAAGCAGTGGCGATACCGATGCCCCCTCCTTGCCGTCGGAGCTCTCGCGTTGTGTCGACGATGACACGGGCGGCCGATGCTCCGATTGGGTGTCCCATCGCGATTGCGCCACCATTGACATTGACCCTCTCGCGATCTATCTCTGGCAGACCGTGGAGAACTGAGAGAACCATCGCAGAGAATGCCTCGTTGATCTCCCACACCTTGATCTCTGAGAACTTGAGGTTCAACTTGGTCATGAGTGCCTTCACCGCATCAACGGGCGCAAGTGTGAATTCATGTGGCGCTCGCCCAACGACAGTGCTTCCTAAGATCTTGCCGTAACCACCAGAACTGTTGGTATCGATTCCTAACTCTTTGATACCGTGACGTGTCGTAAGAAGTGTGACTACTGACCCATCGTTGATTGGTGAGGAGTTCCCAGCGGTTCCTGCCCCACTTTCTGAGAAGGCAGAAGGCAGAGTGGAGAGCTTCTCGATAGATGTCTCTGGGCGAATGGATTCATCTCGTGTCAGCCCTGAGAAGTCAAAAGCGAAACCGGAGTGGATTCCTTTTTGCCATGCCTCCATCGCACGGATGTGAGATCTAAGAGCCCATTCGTCTTGCTCTGCTCGTGAGATGCCAATTCTCTCCGCGACAGATTCAGCACATCGCCCGAGGCTCTGAGTCCACTCACTTGGGAATTCCGGATTGACCATTCGCCAACCAACAGTCGATTGGTGGAGTTCCTCTACCGAGACACTCTCCGGAGTCTTCTTGGTCGTGCGTCTGACTATCCAAGGAGCACGTGACATGGACTCGACTCCACCTGCCACTACGAATCGAGCATCACCGGTTTGTATCTCTCTTCCTGCTTGAATGATGGCTTCAGCTCCGGACCCGCAGAGGCGATTGACCGTTACCCCTGGCACAGTGACCGGAAGTCCAGCAAGGAGAAGTCCCATACGAGCGACATCTCGATTGTCTTCCCCGGACCCGTTAGAGTCCCCAACCACTACATCGCTTATGGACGTAGGTTCAAGATTTGGAACCTTAGCGAGAAGCCCCTTGATGGTTGTGGCCAATAGATCATCCGCTCTAATTCCAGAAAGGGAGCCAAAGTAGGATCCAAAAGGAGTTCGGGCCGCCTCTGCGATGTAGACATCCATGAGGGGATTATTCCGTAGGGGATGCAGAAGACAATCCCGTTTAGAGTTATATTCCTGCTCAATTCAGAATCCGAGGTGGCCTAGCCATGGACATTGCATCGAAGTATCGCCATCTCTTTCCGGTCTTCGAAAGAGTGACCTATCTCAACTCCTGTTCACAGGGCGCCCTCGCAATTCCAGTTCGCGATGCGCTCAACGAATACCTCGACGGAATGTATGCCAAGGGTTCACTCTGGGACAAGTGGGTTATGAAGCAGGAAGAGTTGCGACAGTTAGTGGCTCAGGCATTCAAAACCAAGCCATCAAATATCGCTATCACTTCGAATGCCTCGGCGGGAATCAACTCAGTCCTCTCATCTTTTGATTTTTCTGGACCCAAAAAGCGAATCGTCACAACCGATCTCGAATTCCCGACCATGGGACAGATTCTCCATGCACAGGAGCGTCGAGGTGCTGAGGTAGTTCATGTGCCCGCCGATCAGGATGGAACCCTAAGTTTAGAAAAGCTTGAGGCTGAGCTTGATGAACGGGTTGCGATCCTAGCAGTCACCCATGTCTGCTATCGCACTGGCGCAATGTCCGACATCAGGGCAATAAGCCAACTGGGACACAAGCACGGCATCCCTGTAATGGTCGATGCTTACCAATCGGCCGGTTCCATTCCAATCGACTTTGATGAAGTCGGAGCAGACTTTCTAGTCGGTGGATTTCTAAAGTACATGCTTGGACTTCCAGGAATTGGATTCCTTCTTGCCAAAGAAGATCCTTCGAGAGTTCCCACACAAACTGGCTGGTTTGCTGCTCGAGATGTATTCGCTATGGAGATCGATAGGTATGACCCAGCAATCGATGCTCGAAGATTTGAGGGTGGAACACCTCCTATTCCGAGCCTCTTCGCAGCCGCTGCAGGATTGAGACTGTTACTTGATGTTGGGCTTGAGAAATCATGGAATCAGACCGATTACGTACATAAGATGCTTCGACAGGAACTGGTCCGCCTTGGAGCAAGCCTCGTGACTCCGGAAGACTCCTCTTCGCATGCAGGGATGATCGCCTTCAAGTCAGTCGATGAGAGCAAACTTGTATCTGCCCTGGAACAGGATCGGATGGTCGTCTCCTCGCGGGACGGAAATCTGAGGATTAGCCCCCATTTCTATAACACAGAAGTCGATGTCGAGCTACTCATCAAGTCATTGTTTGAGCACAAGGCGCTTTTTGCGTCGGATTACGTCAGTTAGTCTCTTCCTGTGAGTTACGCGAAACCACCCGTTCTTGCCGGTTCTGGCAAGAGTGACTACGAGAATTATCTTCGGACGGATGAGTTACTGAGTTTGCAAAAAGACTCGGACCAATGGGAACATCGAGACGAACTCCTCTTCACGATTGTGCATCAAACGTCAGAACTTTGGTTGAAGTTGGCTAGTTCCGAAGTAGCTGAGGCGATTGAAAAGTTACGTAAGGACAATTTGCGCGAACCACAGCGCCTTTTGAGCAGGGCCGTTCTATGTATTCACCAAACACACAATGCATTAGACATGTTGGAGAAGATGTCCCCTTGGGATTACCAACAGGTACGTCGAGCGTTAGGGCATGGATCTGGCTTCGATTCCCCGGGATTCAATCGACTTAGGAAATTGATTCCTGAATTGGGAGAAGAGTTTCGACGAATATTGAACACACAAGGTGTTGAACTTCTTGAATTGTTTCTCAACGATAGGAAATTTGAAGATCTGTTCCAGTTGGCTGAATGGCTATTGGAACTGGATGAGCGAGTCTCATTATGGAGATCCAGACACTTTAAGGTCGTTCAGAGAAGTATTGGTTCGGATGTGGCAGGGACACAAGGAACTCCTGTTGAGGTGTTAGCAAAATTGAATAATTTCACGTTCTTCCCTGAGTTGTGGAACGTTCGAACCGAGGTCACGAATGTCGCTCTCAAAGACGAATAGCCATTGATAATGGTGAGGGCAGCATCTATTTCCTTGTTTCCAAACGGAGAGTAGATTCTGAGCTGCGTCAGGCAAATCCGCCAAAATAGGCAATCAGTCTTGATGAAAACATGAAGTTTGAGAACTGAAAGGCTCACAGGTTTGGGCCTGTGGTTAGATTACAAGGAGCAATCATGAGCGCCATAGTTTGCCTGTTGGTCATAAATCAAATTGAGGAACTTCCGGAAATGGCGATCAGTAGCATCTTAGAGAATTGCAGCGAAGACATTGTTGTCGGTTACTTGAAAGAAGGCGATATCCGTGACTTACCTCGACACTCACGGGTAAGCTATTTGAATCTTTCTGACGAAATTGATGAGTTAGGCGCAGCTGCGGATGTCTTGCTCGACAAGCGAGACTATGTGACGTTCGACCAAGATCTATTCTTTTATCTAGTACAAGTTAAGTGGTTGTTGTTCCGTAGGCTTCTTGAAACCCACGAAGTCGTTATCTACTCAGATCTTGATGTCCTGTGGCTTGATGATGTTTCGGATGATGTCCATAGGACCTTTCAAGAGTGGCCAAACGTCCACACTTTAGTTCAGGACTTCACTTTTCATTCGCGAGAGCCCAAACTGTGTATGGGACTTTTCGCGATTAGGCGTAGCAATTTCTCAATCCGCCTGATACAGAAGTGTGCAGAGATTCATGCTGAAGGGTTTGAATCCAAGAAGAAATTCAGTGATGATGATGCGATTTCCGCTTTTTATCGCATGTCAAATAACGCATCAAAAATTCTTAGGTTGCCGAATCAGAGTTATCCAGTAGGAAACTTGCTCAACATTCTGCTCCCAGTTTCTATTGTCAGAGGCCTAAGACCACCTAAACCACTTATCTACCACGCAAACTTTGTGGTCGGCTGGCGCAAGAAGGCCATGTTGATGAGATTTGTTCAGTTGCGGCTTTCTCCTGATTTACAAGCACTGGTGAAGTTCTTCGCTTCCTTTCTTCGTGTAGGTTTTGAATATTTATCGAGAAAGTTGTGATGTAAAGCATCTGTTTCTAAACTACTATTATGCAAGGGGCCTTTAGCTCAGTCGGTAGAGCAACGGACTTTTAATCCGTGGGTCGTCGGTTCGAGCCCGACAGGGCCCACGCTCGTAGGAATCACCTTGCGCCATAGCCCGGGCGTAATGGAGGTAGACGTACTAGCAGACTCAGGTTGTGAAGCTTTGGCTTTGGATGAGGCTTAAGACAGGCGTGGGCTGAGCTTGAAGTTGGTGTCGCGGCGAATGAATAAATTTGACTTTGCAATCTCTGCTATTTCGCGTGAGTCGCTCCTCATACCCTATTCTTTAGTTATGAGTCGGGTTGCCGTGATAAAAAGATCTAGCACTGTTCTTTTGGTTGTTGGTCCCGCGACGACCCTGGCCATATCGCCGTTTTCCAATTTTGACCCTATCAATCCGGCAAAGATGATTATTGTTTCAAGTTGCGCCTTTGGATTGCTATTCCTACTAATTGGAGACATCAAGCACCACCTTGCAAAGTTGCCTCTAGGAATCGCTCTAGCGAGCATCGTCTTCGTGTCATGGATGTCAATAGTTTTGTTTGTAACTGGTGCTCCCATCAATCAGCAATTTTGGGGCGTATTCGGGAGAAACAACGGATACTTGGGTTATTTTTGTCTTCTCGTGATCTTGCTCGCTATTGCCCTAATTCAAGAAAAGCGTTTTTACCACAAACTCGTTGATGTTTTGGTCCTAACCGCAGCGCCCATGACTGTTTATGCCCTCGTTCAGCTTGCCGGCAGGGACCCAGTGTCATGGAGCTTCATGGCGCCGTTCGCCACGCTCGGAAATGTGAACTTTTCTTCTGCTTTCTTTGGATTGGCTTCAATTAGTGCAACAGTTCTTGCGCTTGCTCCAAAGCAGAACCCCTATCTCCGTGTCTTCTTGCTTGCAATGGTAGCGGTTGACCTCTTCATCATCCTTGAGACTGGGTCGATACAAGGTTTCATGATTTACATAGCGGGTATGGGGTTTGCGGGGTTCTTTTTTGTGCGTGCCTACAAACCACTTAAGATCTTGCAGATTCCCTACCTCTTTTTGGGCATAGTTGGCTTTGCTTTCACTGCTCTTGCCCTGAATAACATCGGTCCGTTGGCCCGCTTTATCTTTGGTGAGACAATTTTGTTTCGATTTGATTATTGGTACGCCGGTTGGGCGATGACTCTTGGAAATCCAGTATTCGGAGTGGGACTTGACTCTTACGGAGATTGGTATCGTGAAGTTCGAGGTGAGTTAGCCACCTTGCGAACCACTCCTGATCGAATTACAAATACTGCCCACAACATCTATCTGGATATTTCAGCGTCGGGGGGTTTTCCCCTGATTGCTGCTTATCTCTTTCTTCTGGGCTATGCCTTCAGGGCCGCTTGGCGCCTCACGCGACGAGAGAATGCATTCAATCCCTATTTTGTGGCCTTGTTCTCGACATGGATTGCTTATTTGATTCAGGCAGCCATCAGCATCAATCAAATCGGAGTCGGCATTTGGGGATGGTTGTTCACCGGTGCACTTATAGGATACGAGATTGCCACCCGCAAGGACGCGACGATCCGTCCCGAACGCAAGAGCAAAATAGATGGTCCTCAGCTCCCCGCGTCGGTCGCTCTTCTAGGAATGGTCGGTGTGGGGGTGGGTTTTATATTGGCATTCGTACCCTTCAATGCGGACGCTAGATTCAAGGATGCACTACAAACTGGAAATCCAGTTGAGCAATTCACGCAGGCCAAGGCGCTCGGAGCGACGGCATATCACATGGAGTTGGCCTTGGACGCTGCCATCAAAGCGAACAACGAACCTCTGGCCAGCGAGATTGTCATTGAATTGCTTGATCGCTACCCAAGGGATTTCATGGGGTGGCAAGTTCGCCAGATTCTTTCAAGTACCACCCCTGAAGATCGCGAGCGTGCTTATGAGCGCCTGAAGGAGATGGATCCCTTCAACCCCAACGTTCAACGTGCTGGGTAGGCCTCTGCCCGATTTGTCCATTTCTGACTACATTGGTTGATTGTGATCGTTGTGGTGGTTAGAAGACCTCTCGTGAGCTAACGGCAAGGATGAATTCCGATGAACCCTTCGAGCAAGTCACCCGGACTCTGGACCGCGGCTGAGCTCGGCGCGTTCTTCGTCGAAAATCGGTCTGAATTCCTTTCTCACGCTCGTCGACTAACACAAACTTCCGCTGAGGCTGAGGAAATCGTCCAGGACTCCTTGGTCCGTGTCCTATTGGCTTGTCCGGAGTTGGAGAGTTCTGAGCACGCCCGATCATATTTTCATCGAGTTCTTGAAAACCTAAGTATTGATATCCATCGCCGAGAGCAACGTCAACCACGGCTTGTAGTCCTGGATGATGTAGCAAGCGAATTGGAAGCCTCATGGAGCCAAGTGGTGGACCATGCGGACGTAGTCGCCGCGGCCGATGATGCGGCAATCGTCCGTGAGGCCATCTCTCTCCTCTCTCCAGCAGAACGTGCGGCTTTGATTATGTGGGAGTTTGAGGGTCGTTCGACATCAGATATCGCACGAGAACTCGGCATCACTGAGAAGTCCGTTCGACATACAGTTGCACGGGCTCGAGCTGGGCTAAGGCGCATCCTTGCTGAGCGAGTCATCGATGAGGAGCGCGGGCTGACTGCATTGGATCTTCTATCGGTCACGTTTAGAAAGCTAGAGAAAGGTGTCCAAAAGTCCTCACGAGTGGCGCTATCTCTGGTCCTAGTTCTCTCTGCCTTCGTGGGATTCAACTCACTCACCACTGGAGATTTTCTCTCCGTGGAGACACCTGCAGTGACGGAGAAATTCATCGAGAATAACTTGTCCGCTGAGAACACTTCTCCATCCACAGCCGATGAAGGTCAATCAAGTCCTCAGACGTCTGATCTTCAGGAGACAAATACTCAATCGGCAGAGAAATCAGTTTCGCGTGCTTTCTCGCAAGTCCCTTCGGTGCCAACCTTTGTAGGTGTCGATACGGAGGGGGCTCCTATCGGTTTTACAGTTGCTGATTCGTATGGTTCTCTGGGTTTGCTCTTTGCGGGACAACAGAAATCCATAGTGACTGAATCAGGTCTGATACTCTCAAATATCGTGAGCACAAAATCTGGTGCCACGAATGTCTTGATGAACCAATCTATCTTTGTCGATGCATTTGGTACTTCCTATGTTGCTGAAGTTTCGGTTGGGATTGATGGAGGTTGGCGGCCACTACGCCTCTCCTACGTTTCTACCGATGTGGAGCGCCTTGCCTCAGGCAATTACCTCCTTACTGCGATCATGGCGGTGGACTCCGCTTTGGAGACTGCCGTCAAGGTGCCTACAAGCACCTCTGGAACCGACCTCAACTCCACCCCTGGAGTCATAGCTACCCGGGTGCTTTTGGACCCGTCCAAGACCAAGATCCTCGCTCAGGCGGTCTTGGTATCAGCAGATTCCCAGGGAGATGGGGCATAATTAGGGGGTTCGATACTCAGATTTCCTCACCTCTACCGGAAACGGGGTGGGGATGGAGATGAGTCAGCACGTGCGACCCATCTCAAAGCCGCCATGGAGAACGTCTCTGTGACGACTATTGAAAGGAAACAAATGTCTAACAAGACAAACTTCAAGCGTATTGCGCTTGCGGTAGTTAGTGCATTGGGATTCGGTGTTATTGCTGCCGGACCATCCAATGCAACTATTCAGGCAGGAAGCACGTTGACGATCGCATCGTCAACAGCCACTGCTATTGCGGGCGCTGAAACTGCGACTGCAGTACTGACCATGACATACACCAGCACAGGATCAGATCTTGACTCAATGATCGTTACAGCTGTGAGAACAGCTGGTGCGACCCCGGGCGTTACCCCGGGATTCCGCACACCTGGTGGTGTTTCTGCTCCAACTGCTGACTCATCAAATGCTCTGAAGATCGTGACGAGTACTTCAGTCGCGTATGTTGATGCAGTCCAAGCTTCGGCTGTAAGCGGTACGGTTAGATTCGATGTGATCAAGCCAACAACTGCTGGCACCTATACCTATACGTTCTATCCTTCCTTTACGGGAACCCTGGCTTCAGGTGCAGTTGCTCCTGCTCCGGTCTCGTGGACGTTGACGGTAACTGCTGCAAATACGAAACCAGCAGCAGCTCAATCCAGTGTCTATATTGGTCAGGCCGAAGCATTTGCGAATCTCGCTGGCGGTGCCAACGGTTCAGCTTTGCCAAACATGGGTGACTCGACTATCAACGTCACTGCTGGAACAGTTGCTGGCGGCGCTCAGAAAGTTGCAGCGATTGGTTGGATTCAGCGAACTTCTGACTCCAGCACCACGCTACTTGTGCCAGAATCAGTGACAGCGGTTATTACAGGAGCGGGTTTGCTAAGCGTTAACGCGTCTAGCGCTCGAGCTGGTGCAGTTACTGCTGGAGCTCACGAGACAATCACTGTTTGGTCTGATGCCCGAGGTGGGGTAGGAACAATTACCTTGACCACAACATCAATGACCACTTGGGCCACCAAGACTGTAACCTTCTTCGGTACCGCTGCTAGTGCGACACTGTCTGCAAGGTTTGGTACGGTTTCAAAGACTGGTAACGATTCCGCCACTGCCTTACAGGTCAACATCAAGGATGCTCTGCAAGCCAATTTCACCCAAGCTTCCTATCCGATGTATGTCCACAGCTCTGATACCAAAGTTGTTTCCAATGGTGCTTGCTCAGGGTTTGTGACCGTAAGCGCAACCACTGGGCTAGGAGCCTGCTCACTTTCGGGCTTGATCGTTGATTCTGGTACTGCCAAGATCAAGGTTGCCAACTATGCTGCGGAATCAACCACTGCTCAAGCAGCGGCTGGATTCGTAACAGGTGAAGTGACTATCAAGGTTGTCGGTCAAGCAAAGACTGTCAAGGCGACCTTTGACAAGGCAGTTTACAATCCTGGTGACGAGGCAACGGTGACGTTGACGTTCACTGATGGGCTTGGCAATGTTGTCGATAGCCACACTTCATTGAGTGGGGCTCTCGCAGCAGGAGGTCTTGATTACAATGTAGGAACCGACATGACTGACACCGTTATCACTTTTGGTGCCGGAGTCAAGACTTACACCTACGTCATGCCATCTTCAGGTCAGAAAGTTGTCCTGAGTTATAAGGGTGGTGCGGGACTTGCCGGAACTCAGACTGCTGACTCTGTAACCGTCACTGTCATTGATCCAGCAGAAGAGGCTGCTAACTCAGCACTCGATGCTGCTCAGGAAGCAACTGATGCTGCAATCGCTGCAACTGATGCTGCGATCCTCGCTCAGGAAGCCGCCGATGAGGCAGCTTCTGCAGCAATCGCTGCTCAGGAGACTGCACAGGCTGCAGTTGACGCTGTGACGGCACTCTCGGCAGAGGTAACCAAGCTGGTTGCACAGCTTGCAACTCTCCAGAAGTTGCTCACTCGCGTTGCGAAGAAGGTTGGATTGAAGATCTAACTAGCTAGTTTCTAACTAGCTCTGATAACTAGGGCCCGGTTCCGAAAGGACCGGGCCCTAGTTCTTTTTCGCGAGTATCCTTCGATCGTGCGCGTCTCAGTAGTCGGTCAGGGTTATGTGGGCTTGACCATCACCGAAGGCGCTTTACGGGCAGGCCATGATGTCCTCGGCTTCGAAATCAATCCGCTCGTCCTTGAGAGTCTCTCTCAAGGCAAATCGCATATTGAAGGTGTCTCAGAATCGATCCTTGGTGAAGGGATTGATACAGGACGCTTCCGAGTGAGCGGAGACATTTCCTCCTTGGATGGCTCAGATATCGTTGTGATAGCGGTCCCGACGCCGTTGGATGAGCAAGGTAAGGCTGATCTGACTTTACTTCGTAGGGCGTCGGAGATGGTTGGTAAGGCACTTCAACGGCCTGCATTGATCATCAACGAGTCGACAAGCTTTCCGGGGACGCTTAGAGAAGTGATCGCTCCGATTGTGGATGGTGCCGGAGTGGAACACCGATATGCGGTTTCTCCAGAACGAGTTGACCCAGGCAATAGGAGTTTCGGTACACGCAATACCCCAAGAGTCGTTGGCGGTTTGACCGAAGCGGCGCGCAGTGAGGCGGCGGCCTTCTACCGGGGTTTTTGTGATCACGTGATCGAGGTGTCATCACCGGAGGTGGCTGAGGCTGCCAAGCTCTTTGAAAACACCTTCAGATTTGTCAATATCGGCCTCGTCAATGAGTTCGCACAACTCATGGCTGCGATGGGAATTCCAGTTGATGAAACGTTGGCTGCCGCTGCCACTAAGCCATACGGCTTCATGCCCTTCCATCCAAATGTTGGGATCGGTGGCCATTGCATACCGGTAGATCCGTTCTACCTTGAAGAGAAGGCACAAGAGTTTGGTCACTCGAGCAAATACATTCGAGTCTCTGATGAATTGAATAAGTCGATGCCGAATTTTGTGGTTAGTCGTCTTGAGCAAGAGGTTGGAAGGTCCTTGGCTGGACTTCGAATCCAAGTAGTTGGTGTCACCTATAAAGCAGACATTTCTGATACGCGAGAGACCCCGGCAGAGGCGGTAGTCCATCTTCTGAGAGATCGTGGAGCGAAGGTCACCTGGCATGATCCTTTGGTCAAGGAATGGATGGCAGAGAAGTGCTCAGCGCTCGATAGCTCCGCTGATATTGCTTTGGTTCTCGTCGCTCACACTGTCTTGGATATGAGTTCCTGGAGCGGTGGACCGATCTACACCGTCAATCGAGTGGAGAAGCACCCTGATTGGATCCCGCTCATCTCCGTGAAGTCGAGATACTGAGGATCGTGGCTCGCCCGCGGATACTCCACCTCATCGCCCGGATGAACATGGGCGGCACTGCCACCTACATCGCAAATCTCCTCGAAGGAATGAGTGGTGGAGCTTTCGAGAATCTCTTGGCGTTAGGACGAGTGCCGGAAGGCGAGATTGAAGATCCTGTGGTCAAAAGCCTGCCAGTTCGACGGATACCTGAGCTCTCACGTGAGATTTCATTGTCAGATCGAGCCGCTCGAAAGAAGTTCGAAGGTATGGTCTCGGAGTTCAAACCAGATCTGATTCACTCACATACTTTCAAGGCGGGTGTGATTGCTCGAAGTATTGCCTTTGGTGGTCCAAGAGTTCACACCTTCCACGGTCATCATCTCTATGACCCAGAGTTCGGCCGATTCAAAGTTGGTGTGATGAATCTGATCGAGCGAAGTCTTGTGAAGCGGACAGATCGCTTCATAGCTGTAGGTGAGCGCGTGCGAGACGAGTTGGTTGAGGTTGGTATCGGTTCAAAGGAGATGTACCGATCCATCGCACCCGGGATCAAAGAGATTCGCTTGAGTGATCGTGCGCAAGTACTCTCACAATTGGGACTCTCTCACGAGCGCCCAGTGATTGTCTGGCTAGGTCGATTTACCGAGGTCAAACGACCTGATCGTGTGGTGGATCTGGCGAGGAAACTTCCCAAATTCCAGTTCGTCATGGCTGGTGGGGGAGAGTTGGAGGGTGCAACCAAGGGTGTGGGACTTTCGAATCTTCATTGCCTTGGGTGGCAGAAGAAGGAAGATATGTGGGCGATAGCGGATGTGGGGCTTTGTACAAGTGATAGTGAAGGAATGCCACTTTCGCTGATTGAGGCTCAGATGGCAGGAGTTCCTGTTGTGAGCACAAATGTTGGATCGGTGAGTGAGATTGTTGCTGATGGAGTCACAGGGAGGCTTGTTCCTCGTAGCGGCGAGGGCTTGGCTGAGGCGATTGAAGAAGTGGTGAAGAAGTCACAGAGCTCCAATGAGATCAAGGTAAGTTCTCAAGAGCGCGCTCAACGGCTCTTTAGCGTCGAGACCATGGTCGAGGCACATGAAAAGCTCTATCGAGAGTTACTCGGGTAGGGTGGGGCGATCATGAAATTCCTCATCACAGGTGGAGCTGGATTCATCGGATCCCACCTTGCGGGCCGTCTTCTCGAGCGCGGTGAGGAGGTAGTCGTTCTCGATGATCTATCGACAGGATCTAGGAAGAACATCGAGAGATTCTTAGGTCATCCGAAGTTCTCAATCCACGAAGGATCCATGCTTGAGAAACCGTTGCTCGCGAAGGCGATCGATGGTGCGGATGGCCTCTTTCACTTAGGTGCTGCTCTCGGTGTGAAGCGCATCTTGGAGCGACCACTCGAATCTCTCATCACCAATATGCATGGAACCGAAGTCGTCCTCGAGATGGCAGCGTCGAAGAAGGTCCGGACCTTCATCGCCTCCACAAGTGAGATCTATGGGAAGAATCCTCTTCAGCCTCTCACAGAGGAATCCGATCGAGTCCTCGGCTCGCCCCTCCTTGTTCGCTGGACCTACTCAGAGGCGAAGGCAATCGATGAGTCACTAGCAGTCATATATGGGCAGAGCCATGGTCTTCCATTTGTCATTGGCCGCTTCTTCAATACCGTGGGTCCTCGTCAGACTGGCGCCTACGGGATGGTCTTGCCAAGCTTTGTGAAATCTGCGCTCAACGGCGAGCCACTCAATGTCTACGGTGATGGCTCGCAATCCCGTGTCTTCTGCCATGTTGAGGATGCCGTTGAAGGGATGATGAGCGTCTACTTCAATGACAGGGCGCTCGGTGATGTCTTCAATATCGGAGGTGAAGGTGAGGTCACAATCAAGGCTTTGGCCAATATGGTGATCTCAGAGACTGGTTCCTCATCGAGGATCGAGATGGTGCCTTACGAGAAGGCCTACGCAAAGGGATTCGAGGACACGATGCGACGGATTCCAGATACCTCGAAGATCAGAGCCTTGACGGGATGGAAACCGAAGAACTCGTTGCAGCAGATCATCCGTGATGTAGCGAGCCAGATGAAAGCAGACCTCTAGGCAGACAGCTCCGCTAGTTCGTAGTCGCTCAAACCTACGATCGGTGTGAACTCCTCAAGTTGTTCTACGGTCCTTGCGCTCGCGATCGGAGCTATCACTGTTGGTTGAGCGCGAAGCCATGCGAGAGCCACCGCTGAGATTGTGGTGGACTTCTCCTTCGCGATTCGCTCAAGACGTTCGATGATCGACCACCCTCGTTCGTTTTGGTAGGTCTCGACGCCCTTGGCTCGGACTGAGTCGACTTTGACCCCTTCTCGGTACTTGCCTGTGAGGAATCCTCGGGCAAGGCCAAAGTAAGGGATGCTGGAAATTCCCAATTCTTCTAGAGTGGGGATCATCGATCTTTCGTATTCATCACGCTCGAGGATGTTGTATTGGTTCTGTAGTGTGATGAATGAAGCGAGATTGCCATCAGATGAGATCTGTGTTGCACTCTTGAGGCGCTCAGCGGAGAAGTTAGATGCGCCGAGATAGCGAACCTTGCCTTCGCGGACTAGTTGGTCGAACGTGGTCAGGTACTCCTCTTGTGAGACTTTCTCATCATCCTCATGTGCGTAGTAGAGATCGATGTAATCGGTGCGGAGACGTCGAAGCGAGTCCTCGACTGCTGAAGCGATGTTTGCAGGGGAGAGACCTGGCTTGGTAGGGAGTTTGGCAACTTTCGTGGCGATGACCATCTTCGAACGATTGCCCCGATTCGCCATCCACTCGCCGATGATCGATTCGCTCTCACCGCCGGAGTTGCCCTCCTTCCACGCTGAATAGACATCTGCGGTGTCGATGAAATTTCCACCGAGATCTACGAATCGGTCGAGGACCTTGAAGGACTCCTCCTTGGTCGCAGTCCAACCGAAGACATTCCCGCCGAGCGAGAGGGGGTAGATGGAGAGTTCAGTCCGTGGAATCGTGATCATGGGTACACGGTAGGGCAGGATGGGAGCATGTCCAAAGCGCGAAGGAGAGTGATGGTTCGTCGGAGTAGCGAAGCGAATGCGTCTCTCTCTTCTCTCTCTTGGATAGTAGTCCTTGGGCTTTCTCTTTCTTTGGTGGTGGCAGCTCCTTCGCAAGCAGCAGTAAAGAGCGGTTGGACCTGTAAGAAGGTGGGTCTCACTGCGAAGAAGAGTGGTGCGGATTTTGAATGTCGTGCCAAGTCTGGGAAGTTGGTTTGGGTCAAGAAGAAGTCGAGTGGTTCATCAATTCCAATTGTTATTCCGACACCGACTGCATCTCCGAGCGCTACGCCTTCTCCCACAGCGAGTCCCACACCGACTTCTACAACAAATGTCTCTCCAACCGCCTCACCAACACCGTCAGCAACTCCCACCTTTGTATCGACAGGATCAAAACCGATGCCTGCGCCAACGCCAGGTATCTCCACCTATCGCGGAGGGTCTGGTAATGCTGCTCGCCCACAAGAGAAGAGTTTTGAACTTCCGGTCAGAGTGAGTCCGCCGCCAAGTGGATCGAATGTGAAGCTCTGGGTCTATGACCCAGAGAACGAGTCGCGCGCTCTAGGCTCCAACGGAATCTTCTTCCAGAAGGATGGCGGTACGTGGACATTCTTGAATGGAAATAGTGATGGGTCGGTCTATGCGAATTGGAGCGCGGGTAGTTACGCCATCGATACCGTTGAACCAGGTGGGAGAGCGACCGAGTATTCGCGTAAGCGATATCTCGCCACCGTAAGTGCCTCGGGGGAGTTTTCGCTCTCTGGATTAGTTGCGAATTCTCAAGGCTATTTCACTCTGACCATCACAAAGATGACAGCGAAGCAGGTCTATCTCCCTACGAGTGCATGCAGACTTGAGGACCAGACTGGCAACATGCGGGGGGCTGTGGGATTTCCGAAACGGGAGTACCGCTTGGCAAGTGAGGGTCGAATCAACGCTCTGATCATCCCGGTTGACTTCCCTGATGTTCCCGGACAAGGCGATCCCGAGGAACTCTTCCGAGTGATGACCGATGAGAGTGCAAAATTCTTCTACTCTCAGTCCGATGGTCGAGTTCAATTCAATTTCCAATCGCTCGATAACTGGCTCCGTGCCCCGTTCAAGTCTGATGCGTATCGATTGGGCAGTTGGAATCAAGGGGACTCTGGTGGTTACTTCAGTGCAGTCCTTGCCCTCGCGGATCCGCTCGTTGATTACTCACTCTTTGATGTTGTCTATGTCCTCTCTCCGAAGGAGACCCCAGCTACTTCGATCGCGTATGGCCCTGCCTTTCCATCGTTGCCTGGTGATGAACCAATGATGACGAATGAAGGTCTAGTCAGGAATGGAACTTTTTCCGGGGCAGACGCGTGGCAGAACTTCCCTGGTGCAGGATGGAAGTGGATGACTCATGAGACTGGACATCTTTTTGGGCTCCATGATCTCTACACAGTCTCAATACCGGGAACCTATGGATCATGGGATCTGATGTCGCTCAATTGGAGTACGGAAGCGATTGCGATCAATGCGTGGAATCGTTACATCCAAGGATGGCTCACCGAATCACAGGTCCGATGTCTAGAGCCCAAGGATTTAGCTTCGCCGGTGGAGACTTTGATAACGCCGATCGAACGTGAGGCTGACGGAATCAAGGCCGTGATGATCCCACTCTCCAGCAAGAAGATCTTGGTGATGGAGTCTCGGCGTAGTGAGGGCTATGACTCTCTCTCTGATAAGCAGGCAGGGCTTCTGGTCTATACCGTTGATATGTCTGTTCAAAGTATCGAGGGTGGTTGGAACACACAACGAAGGCCAGGCTCGACTCGTCCTGACTTCACCGACGCTGCTCTAAAGGTAGGGGACAAGATCACAGTGGATTCGATCCAGATTGAAGTGATCTCTCGCGATGCCTCAGTCGAACTCGTGCGACTTAGCCGACGTTAGAGGCAAGATATGGAAAAGGTTGCCTGGGTTGTTGGTGAGGCATTAGTCGATCTCATCCCAGCTACTGATGGTGATGAGTCAATCGGTAATCAGCGCTACCGCGCGATCATAGGTGGTGGCGGAGCCAATACAGCGCGAGCTTTGGCGAGATTGGGTAAGAGATGTGAGTTCATAGGGGGGCTTTCATCGGATCGATTTGGGCATATGGCGTGGATGGAGTTGGAGCGCGACGGG
>Ga0129336_10000912_pt1 | contig 17468 bp, 19 predicted proteins | sample CPB6_02_DNA_FD_96878 | JGI IMG/M metagenome (GOLD analysis project Ga0129336, IMG submission 96878) | Freshwater to marine salinity gradient microbial communities from Chesapeake Bay, USA - CPBay_Sum_0.6_0.2_DNA | ecosystem: Environmental > Aquatic > Marine > Coastal | place: USA: Chesapeake... | reverse complement strand
TACTTTCGCGAGTAATGATCCTTATGTTAGAAGTGATGAGCAAACATTTTCTCCGTACTATGCTAAGGAACAATCAGAATTAAAAAATTACGCTACAGACGATAGCTTATATTTAAATTTCGCTGATGTATACAACAAGGGATATATTACAAAATACCAGACTGATATATACGGTAACGAATATGCGTTGTTTAAAGACCAGTTTGGTGATAGCTTTAAGTCTATATATACAGATGGTGATTATATCAAAAATTTACAACTAAATGGACATTTATTCTTTGACTTAAACGAGGGATATGGCTTCGACTATTCAGCAACAGGGATATATACCGACTTTATTAAATCAGGTCTCTCGTCACACACTGTAGATATGGAAGATTCGCCTAGTATGGTACTATCTGGTACTCCATACTATCTACACTTTAGAGAATTTGCACCGTATCAAGAGTTAGACACCTCTGTACCTTTGGGCTCTCTATATAGCACCGGGTTTAACGCATTTACTACAGCTGTAACAGCAGCTATACCTAGTTATTTTAATAACTTACAATTTAATACCGTCTTTGTACGTATAAAAGAAGGAAATGGATTTACAGAGCCCGATAATTCACAGCTACCTGATCCTTTATTTGCAGATTACGAGGACTATCCATCAACTTCAAATTATTATTATGATCAACTTATAGAAGGCGGTATATCTGAGTTATATCCAACTATTAAAAGACCGTTTTTCCCGAATATATTAGATGAGTTTAACGATCCCCTGTTCAATGAAATTGATAGTGCATCTATTACAAATATAGTAACAGAAGAATCTAATGCCGACTTTACTTTAGATTTAAAACTAGTATTATCTGCATCAGATGGTTACTATGACGGTGGATACTTCACAGATAATCAAGTATTTGATGAGCCTGAGTCAGAGTATACTGAAGGTGTAGCTGAGGGAGCTAAAACTGTATTAACTGTTTTAGCTAATCTATCCGGAACAGATGTAATTAAGTCGCAAATAGAGAAGAGAAACTTACAAGGTAAAATTTACGTAAAGAATCAAACATATTCTTACTCATTACCACTATCAACTGCTCTTTATAACATATATAACAAATATAATGAGTCTGTAAAAACGCAAATTTATACTAAACCGAAAGATTTAGAAGTAATATATGATAATATTATAGTAGAGACAGATAATTACTTGGTGTTTGATAAAATAGTATATGAAGATAATAATTTTATTAAGCCAAAAACAAAAAACACTTATTATTATAAAGAGAATTCGTTACAGTCCTTCTCTAATAGATTCTTTAACGAGAAAGAGAAAAACGTAACGTTCTGCATTACAGATACAATAGAATCTCTTTCTGCATCAAACGTTAAACCAATTTACCCGAACATATATCAGTTAGATTTAACTAATAACGTTGTAACAAGATTATTCCCTAAAACATCGAGCTTAACAGAAATAGCTTCACTTTCTTCTGAGTTCTCCTTTAGTGAATTCTTTGATAGTAATTATAATGTAAATATAATAAGAGTTGATACACCTATACTAACGTATAATTCGTTTAATGAAATGTACAAGTTAAGCTTTACAGGTGTAGATAACAATAACCTTTTCCATCTCTTTGATTATGAGTTTGATATTGTAAATGGCAATGTTACTTTCTATGGAGGTAAGTACTACAAACAATCAAAAACATTACTTACCTCTAACTTCAGCAATCCTAATACTATATTCACCAACATTAATACTATTTCAGGAACTTATTCCATTAATTCAGAAACCGGGGAGCTTATATTATGAAGACTACAAATATTAAATTTAAATTTAAAAAGCTACCTAATAAAAAAGTCTTTGCTAGTAAAGAAGCTATTAAAGGAGCGTCAAAAGTTACTTTTGACTTCTCTAATATGATAGGACCGGAATCTATAGCTTCCAAAATTGCTATAGATTGGGGTGACGGGTCACCTAAACTAGAAAATGGTAAGAGCGTTCTATTTGATTATAGAACAGAGTCTATTTTTGACGAAGTCCTGTACGGCGCAATAGGAGGAACTGTTTTAACTGCGTATACTCATGACTATTATAATGATAGTATGTATTACGGTAAGGACTTTTTTGCTAAAATCTTAATTACCTGGGAGGATGGAACCTATACATATATTATACAGCCGATTACTGTTTTCTGGGATTCCTTCTATGACGATGTTCAGGAACTCTCACTATTAAGTACTCAAATATTGCCTATTTCTACTAACGAGACATTTTTAAATCTAGAAAGTAAGTATGATAAAGCAACTATAATAGGAACGGCTAAAAATACAGGCTCTTCCTTACTAAGTGCTGAGGTTGTAACTAGAATAACAGAATTAGATCCATTGGGATTCGGCGACGAAGGTATACTAGCAACATCTAATTATCAAGATATAATATTTCCATTTGCTGATGGCGATAAGATTCTTTCCATTGTTATAGGTTATGAAGTTTATGATTCCTGTACTACTATTATACCGTATTATTCAATTGAACCCGATAAGACAACTATAAATGAAGGTGAAGAAGTTGTATTTACTATTACTACAACAGATGTACCTGATTACACAGTTGTATACTTCGAAACATCTCGTACGGACCTAACTAACACTGATGGATTCGTAGTTATTAAAAATAATACAGCTACAATCACTACTGCTCCAATTCCTGATAATAAAACCGAAGGATATACTATATTCAATGTTAAGTTAAGAGAAGGTAGTCCTACAAATCCTGTAGTAGCTACAAGTGTTGATGTTGGAATTAACGACACTTCTATTGATAATCCAGCACCGCCTCCTCCACCACCGGGAGTTACGGGTGTAATAACGTTTGATGACACTCAAATAGTTACCTTTAATAATGTCGAAATATTCCCATATTAACATATAATCCCGCATAAATAATAATATGTCCGTAAAACTTAGTGATTTTGCAACTGGAGTAAACTTAGCTGATACAGATTATGTTGTAGGCTACAATAATACAAATACAGGAGGAGAGAGAAAATGGACAGTTTCTAATTTACGAAATTCTCTTATTACAGGTGCAGCTACAACTATAGATACGGAGAATCTTGCTACTAACAAAGCCGTTGTATCTGATTCTAGTGGTAAAATTGCTGCATCAAACGTAACTTCTACTGAGGTTGGCTATCTAGCTGGTACTACAAGCAGTATTCAAAATCAACTTAATGGTAGAGTTAGAATGGGAACCGGTACACTACAAACAAACAATATTGTTAATATTGGTTGGTCAGCAGGGAGTGTATTAAGAGTACAAGTTGATAGTACTGATTTTGGTGCTAATTGGCCAATTAATATTACTGGCACTTCTAACGCTTCAAACTTTGCTTTGACGCCTCAATTTGCTGGTGATTCAGTGAGTAAAGATGATATTACTACTAGAACAGAAACAGGATTTTACCAGACCAATACGGGTACAACCGGTGAAGGTTGGCCTATTACTAATAATACTTGGCAGCATTTAATTGCATGTACACATAGTAACGATGCGAATTATTATTCAATGCAAATCGGTGGAAGTTTCTACGATCAAGAGTTTTATGGAAGAAAAACTAATGGCAATGGATCACAGGGATGGGTTACTTTTGTAACATCAGCAAATTCTACATCGTTTAACGCCAATAATGCTAATTATGCAACAACTGCCGGTACAGCTAATAATGCTAACTACGCAACAACTGCTGGTACAGCTAATAACGGTATAAAGGCCTCTGGCGCTATATCTTGGAGTGGTAATAATACTACTGGCAATCCTACTGCAAATTTACAATGGTCCAAACTAAACAATGTTTCTAGTATAACTTGGATAGAACAAGGTATTTATAAAATTACGTTTTCTACTGCTATGCCAGATAATAGATATTCTGTTGTTGCAATGATAAACTTAGATATAGATATTACATCACCTACTTATGCTGGTAATAATTGGTATGACGGTGAAGGAGCAGGAGCTAGATATAGTATGAAAGGAAACGAAGCTGTAGCATTAGCAACCAATAAAACTACTACGCATTGCTACATAGTAATTCATTCTCCGGACGGCAATACCATAGAGAATACAAATGGATTTGCTTTTATGATAATATAAAATTTATATTATTAAAAAATATGAAAATTATAGCTCATAATCTCAATGGCGGGGTAGTTATTACTTATATAACGGATAATTTATCAATAAAAGAGTATTGCTATAAATTTTTAAACAATGATCAGAATTATGTTGAATTATCTAACTCTAACTTTCTAGATATTTATTTTAAAGATGCATGGGAATTAAAAAATAACATTTTGTCAGTAAATATTGATAAAGCAAAAAAAATACACCTTGAATATTTTCGTAAAGCCAGAACACCTATATTAGCAGCGCTTGATATTGAATTTATGAGAGCAGTTGAAAGTGGAGATACAGCTCTTCAAAGTGAAATAGCTGGTAAAAAACAAGCATTACGTGACGTTACCTCTATAGACCTTCCAGATACATTAGAAGGTATAAAGGCTACATGGCCTGATATTTTAGGTCAAAGCCCTTTTAGTTAATTGATTTACCTTAACTCTTACATAAATAGCTATAAGCTATGGACGTAGGGTATATACATACAATAGTAACAACAACTAATGTTATTTTTCATGTCGAGTTAGAAAGTAAACCACATTGCTTTTATGTTACTATGGGTAACACAAAATTAGATGAAAATGGTAACTTATTAGTTAAAGATTATATTGCTGATAAGACTTACTTTTTACCTAACAGCTCTTTTATTACTCGAGTAGAAGCGCGTGACGAAGTATGCCCACCTTACGGTCATGATATAGATTATTTGATATACAAAGTAAAGCGAAAGCGAAAAATTGAAAGAAATAATTCTATCCTTAAAGAAGAGTTTGATGCTGTAAAAAAGGTAGTAGAATTTATCGATAAAACGGAAGAAAATTTATTTTTACTTAAGGTTGATCGCCCTTTTGATTTAATACAATCAATGAGAAATTTCGGTATTACCGATTTACATAGTTTTTCTAAAAATACGGAAGAAGTTATTACTCAAGTAAAAAATAAGTGTCTAGAACTGATGAAAGGCGCTGCTGTAGAAGCTATACAAAAGCTTAATATAGAACGAGATAAATTCTTAGCAGAGAATGATTCAGATTCAGTGGAAGAGGTAGATTTAATTATACAAATGATTAATGATGAAGTTAAAGTAACAACGTTTGAAGATCTACAAAAGCCGGAAGATGTATACACTTTATGGCCGCCTATACTGCTACCAGTTCCATTTTAATAATGAAAAATTATTTAACTTTTACTTGCGATAGAAATTTTTTACCGCTAGGTAAAGCTTTATTAAAATCACTACATTTAAATTCACCTATTTATAATGTGGTAGCTCGCGTTGTTAACTGTACTTCATCTGAAATAGAAGAATTATATGACTTATACGAGGATCTTGAAGTGATAGACGATCAAAAGCCTCTATCTACTAAGCGCAATTTACTAACACGCGATAGAGAGTTATATCAAGATAATTGGAAAGAAGGCCTTACACCTACAATGATTGATGTAGGACGTGCTAGATGGCTATATAGTGAACAGATAGCATACTGCTCTAATATAAAAATAGACACTATGAACACTCTACTTAATCGTGATGATTGTAGATCGGTTTTATATACTGATGCTGATACTTTGGTAAGAGGATCATTAGAAGAACTACAGGCTTTAGTTAATAGCAATGACTTTTCATTCTTTTTAGACGAACCATACACAGAACAACATCAGGGTTCAAAGCGATTAGCCAATCAAGAGGTTCTATTTCAAGGCGGATTAATTGGGGTGTCAAAAAATGAAAAAACGTCTAAGTTTGTAGAAGAATGGCGGCAGAGAATACTAGAGGATATTTTTGACTGGGACGTTGATGAGAAAACTTTCTATAGTTTATATAAAACGCCATTCAAGATAGGTGAAATACCTGTTATTTTTAAAGACGAAAATTTATCAGATGATTCCATTATATGGTCAGGAGCAGGTAATACAAAATATTCAAACAGTAAGTATGTTGAAGAATATAACAAATATAAATGCTAATATACATCAAATTAAGTTTTTAAAGACTCATAGCGATTATATTCTAGCCTGCATACCTAAATGCGGAAGTAGTTATTATGCTTGGTCTATTTTTCTTAAAACGCATCCTTATGCGCAAAGACTGTTAGATAAGAGAGGAGAGAACTTGAGGCTTCTTAACGATAGAGATGCTTTGTCTCTTTCTAAATACACATTAAAGGAAAACATTAAAAATGAAAGTGTAATTTTACCATTTAGAGATCCAATGAGTAGATTTCTTTCTATTTTTTTATACTTACAGGATATTTCAGAAGAAGAAATAATAGGTGATAAAATAGATAAGGAGATAAGAAATATAGTATTAGAGTCAGCAGGAGATAAAAATGTTTTTTTCGACTATTTTGTAAATACATGGGAGCAAATTCACATTGCAATACCACAATACCGCTTTTATTCTAATAACGCTACTGTAATATCATATGATAATACAGTACAAATCTGTAAATTAATAAACAGTAAACATATACCGCAAATTATTAATAAAGGAGTGGGAGATAGTAGTAATGTAACTCTAACTGACTTACAGATAAACAAAATTAAAGAAATATATAAGGAAGATTATAAATTAGCAAAATGTGTATTGTAAATAGTCATAATGAGTGGGATCCTTTAGAGGAAGTAATTGTAGGATGCGGGGTTCCTGATGAATTACCAGCATTAGATTTTACATTTAAATTGTTTTTCCACGATAACATATATGGTAAAAAGTTTGATGATATACACGGCGCTCCTAATATTATAACTAAACAGTATATAACCAAAAGGCATGTAGAAGAGCATAATGAAGATCTCGAAACTTTTGCTAACTTATTAACGAGTCAGGGCGTCAAAGTTAGAAGACCAAAAACACCTAGCAGTATAACACGTGTTAAAACTCCTTGTTGGGAAAGTACAATACACCCAGCTTTAAATGTTAGAGATCTTTCTTTAATAATAGGAAATGAAATTATAGAAACACCTCCGAGTTGCAGATGGAGGTATTTTGAAAATACTTACCTAAAACATCTATTTTTAGAATATTTTAAAGGTGGCGCTAAGTGGACGCAAGTTCCACAGCCATTAATGACTGATTCATCTTTTGATTTAAGCTACTATAAGGGTAATACTGAGGCATATGAAGAATATTCTAGCAACATACAATCACATTCTCTTGACTGCGGACATGAGATTATGTTTGATGCTGCTAATATAATGCGTCTGGGTACTCATATTTTGTTTAATGCTAGTAATACTAACTCTAGACTTGGAGTAAAATGGCTATCTAACCATTTAGACGAAAAATATAAAATATGGGAAATTAATATAGCAGATAGCCATATAGATTCTTCCTTCTTACCTCTCCGCCCAGGACTTGCTTTAATTACTAGGGAAAATTTTTGGCATAAATTACCACCTGAACTTCAAAAGTGGGATAAGGTATATATCCCTCTCAAAAACAGAAGTAGTGAGGAATATTCAGCACAAGGTATTAAGTTAGCTTCACCGAGAATTGAGCTAAACGTGTTTAGTATATCTCCCGAGTTAATTATATGTCATCCGCAATATGAAAAGGAACTTAATGATAAGTTAAAAAAATATAATATATCAGCTTTAGGAGCACCTATGAGACATTGCGAGATATTTGCTGGTGCACATCATTGCACAACCTTAGACGTAAGACGAAGAAGTATTCTGGAAAATTATTTTCAATGAAGGTTCATAATAAAAGTGAGATTGCTAATATAGTAGATGAGTTATATGATATTAATTGTCATAAATTAACGTTCTATAATTGTAATCAGGCTTATAGTGTAAATCTAAAGCAAAGAAATTTATTATTAACGCAGAAAAAAATAATAATTGAAAATGACCCTCTTTGCTTTCCAAAAAAGATTATAGAAACTATAAAAATAGATAGTAATTTATTTAGCAATTTAAATGTAAAGAAAAGGAAAATAATGCTCTATTTTAAAAAAGAGAATAGCAATTTCTCTTATATAGATGATTATGAATTTTCTATTTATGTATTATTAATTAAAAAATTAATAGATAATAATAATTTACGTAACTTTAATGAAGTTGATTTTATTGTAAAAGATAACAATTATCCGACTTTTTTAGAGTGTTCTAATACAGAAGATCCTGAAATACTTGGAACATATGAATTTGAAAAAAGAATGAATGTATACGCTAACCCTGTTATATTATGCGGTCAGTCTGTACATAGTAACAAATTTTTTACAGTTCCAATATGCGGTAAGAATATCTATATTAAAAAAATAAGTAAGAAGCTTAAAAAATATGTTAAATTTCCTGTTTTATATATTCCTTATGCTAATTCTACGAAGATAGAAATAGATACAGTTGATAGAATTCAACTAATTGATGGTAGTAAAGTTAATTATAAGCAAATAAAAAATTTATATTCGGATTTTGTATCGATTAAATATACAATACAGGAAAAAGCAAGTTTTTTTATAGACTGCATTCTTGAAATAGATAAAACTCCTCTTTATTATGACTGCACTTGACGAACACATAAGAAAATTAAAAATATTAGATAAGCATTATCTTTCTAATTCTTTAACTATAGAAGAAATGCTAATCGATGGATTTGATGCCTGGTTAGAGAAAAATCTTTCCTTTCATGAAAGATCGCAAAAAATGATTAACATACAGATTATTAGTAAATGTAATCTTCATTGTTCTTTCTGCAGGGGAGGTATGGATAAAGGCGTTATTACAGAGCTAACTCGTACTCAGACTATGTCAACAGACAATTTTATTAGTATAGTAGATAGGTGCGTAGAGGGTGGTATTAAAGTTATAGACCTCACGCCCGCTATAGGCGAGATTATGCTAGATAACGATTTATTTTCTAAACTCGATTATTTAGAAAAAAATAAAAATATAGATTTATTTGTATTAACAACTAATTTATTAAAATTAACACAAAGTGATATAGAAAAACTGTCATCTTATAATAAAATTTTATTCGTTGTATCTGTCTACGGCTATGATACAGGAACTTATAAAGCTAGTACTAATAAAGATTTATTTAGTTCATTTATAACTAACTTAAAGCTACTCTATAATACTATTGCAGAACTAAATTTTAAAGGTAAAATAGAATTTACTATGCGTTGCGGCGTTGTTTATAATAAAGATTTTCCTAACCAAGAGATGTATTATACCCTAAAAGCATTCAGGCATTTAGGGTTTGTTAGAATTAACAATAACGAAATAAAAGATATTAATAGAGCTAATAACCTAATAGGCGTTACAGAAAAAAGCAAAGGAAGATCTGGAGTTTGTATACACGGGCCAGGTAGTGGAGGCGGAATTACACAAAACGGAAATTTTTTATTTTGCCCGTTTAATGATATAACTCAAAAAGGCGTTATGGGTAATATATTTACCACGTCCTTAAAAAGCATACTTAGTGGTGAAAAGATGACGGAATTAATTTATAAGCAAACAAACAACATATACGATGGTATATGTGAGAACTGCAATGAGACATGGTAACGGTTACCTTTTCTTTTAATCAAAATTATATTGAATATAGTAAAGCTTTAGTTAGTTCTATTAAAGTTAATAGCCCCAGCTGTAATATTGTAGCTAGAGCTGTAAATGTTAACTCTAGCCTATTAGAAGAAAACTGGTGCAAGGGTATAACTCTTATAAGAGATACTGTAAATTGTAACTCAACTAAAAATAAGATAAAAAATCTAACAGATAATTACACTTCTTTTTGGCAAGGTAAAATTCCTAAAAGGTCTCTTTTATATAGCGATGAAATATCATACACGTGCCATAGTCGTTTCTTAAATATATTATTTTTATTAGAAAATAATGTAGATAATATTTTTTGTATTGATGCTGACTTTATTGTAAGAGGTGATCTAAATGAATTAGAAAATCTAAAAGAGGATATACATATAATGCATAAAATCGAGAATAATAAAGCGATGTTTACAGATGAAGATGCTATTTTTATAAAAAATACGCCTTATTCAAAAAAATTTATCGAAGATACTTATAATTTACTAATTAAAAATTTACATTACTGGGATGCAGATACTGAAGCGCTAAATAAGTCGTATGAACATAATAAAGGCTATTTAAAACTACATCAGTTAAATATAAAATACAAAGACTATAATTTAGGTGATAGTAGTATAGCGTGGTCTGGAGATGGGGGATCGAAGTTTAAGCCAGAATTTTTAAAAAGTATAACACTATACAGTTAATTATACATATTTTTGTAGTTCGTTAACGAAGACACCGCTATTAATTTTATTTTTATAAGAGCCAGCTAAAATGTAAGCATCTTTGCAAAGATTGTTGCCATTCATATCACCGCAGCTTTCTTCTTGCTCGGTTAATAAATTTAATTTTATTCTATCTTTAAATCTATTAACTGAATATTCAAATTCAAACTGATCACTATCCCAAAAAAACATATTCTTTTCCGTGTTTAACATAACATCTTTAATAAACTCTATTGCAGTTAGTGTATAATTTACTCCTATACAACTACACTCCCAAGAGTTGTTGTTAGGATATGGAATAGGTGAGAATTGTGGTGACGTTCTTAATTTTATTGATATATCAAACTTTTCAATAGTTTCTTTTAAACTATCAAGATTTTTAATTATTAAACTATCAGCATCTAAGTACATTACTGATTCTTTATATTGATTGAGCAAATTATAAATATTTCTAAATCTTATATTTGAAGTATAACACTGCCTATTACTTATTAACCACTTACTATGTTTAACTTCTGGTATCTGCGGAGTTATGTTTATCCCACTGGTTACCCCATCCCATAAAAGCGCAGAATGTCTTTTTGTATTATTGGTATTAGTTGAGATATTAGCATCATCAAACTGGATTATTGTATCATCTTTAATAGACAGTAGGTCTTTGCTAATTTTATCCTTATCTTCTATATCAACCAATCTTACATGAAATTTAAAATAAGGACTATTTACTGCACAAGACCGCAACAGGCATTTAACATAACCGATATAGTTGATATCTGATGTTGTTGATAATATCATCTTTGTAAGTATATATTATGTAATGCTTAAGTCAAAAAATATGATTAATGCAGTTACAGTAAGTATTGATTATAGTGATTATTTAGAAAAAATTATACCTAACCATCAGCACGTTGATAGATGGGTAATAATAACTCATAAGTCTGATAAGAAGACTATACGTCTTTGCGAATCCCATAACATAGAATATATCTTAAGTAGAGATATTTATTCTAACATGTCACCGTTTGCCAAGGGTAAAGCAATTAACGAAGGATTAAAATATTTAGAATCAGACGATTGGATTTTACAAATAGATAGCGATATACTTTTACCAAATAATTTTAAAGCCTATATGAATGCTCTACATCTAGATGTAGATACACTCTATGGTGCAAGAAGGATTAATACATCAGGCAGTATCATTAATGAAATAACTCCTGATGGTAATCCCGTGATAGGAGATATAACAGGGTTTTTTCAGCTATGGCATTCATCAAAATTTTCTGACTATGTAGATAAAAGTAAAACAGCTTCGGAAGATGACTCGCAACATTCTAGAAGATTTTCGAAAAAGGAAGTTTTGGATTTATTAGTAGTTGATGTTTCTAACGAAAGATGTATTAATCACGACGGTAGAGGAGCTTACGGTAAACGCAAATACTTATTATATAATGACTAAATTAATATTTCAAACGTGGAAGGAAAATCCAACAGGCGTACTTAAAAAATGTGCTGATTCGTGGAAAGAATATAACCCAGAATGGAAGTATATTTTTTTAAACGATAAAGAGTTATCTAATATAATAAAAAAAATTAACCCCGGAATATTTTATAAGTATGAGAACGACCCGTTCTACATTAAAAAATTTGATGCGTATAGATATGCCTACATATACGAATTTGGTGGGTTGTATGTAGATATAGATATTATGTGTCATAGATCAATTGATAGTTTAATAACACCAAACAAGGGTATTTTGTTTCAAGAATATCCGTGCGGTAAGACCTTAACAGGTACAGGAAGTGCGTATCAGGATGATATTCTAACAAATAGTATTTTTTATTTTAATCCAAAAGATAAATTTTTAAAAAGACTACTATATGATTTAGAAAACTATACAGATAAAATTAATAAAGTTATAAATCTAAAAGACCCTAACGATTACGATAATCTATCGGTTATAGTTGAGACTGGTCCTATTTTTCTAACAAAGACATTTAAAAAATATGGTATATTAAATAAACATGTAACTGTAGAACCGCATAGTAGATTTGAATTTTACTCAAAAGAACAGAGAAAACAAATGACTAAAAATGGTTGCATTTTAATTAATTTAGAGTCTTATGGTACTCACTTAAACATAGGAAGTTGGGTAGCAGGTAAAGATAAGCCGTTTAGTTACTATAACGAAATAAGTAATACCGATAATTTATCTTCCTGTTATTTATAATAGAGTTGATTTGTTAACTGTATGTAGTTATACTCTAAATACATGGATAATATTTGGAAAACTGTAGATTTTTTCGAAAGAGAGATTGCGTCATATTGCAATTCTAAATACGCTGTCGCAACCGATTCATGTACTAATTCAATATTTCTATGTTTAAAGTACTTGAATTCTCCTTGTGATGTTATAGTCCCGAAATATACCTATATATCTGTACCTATGGCTGTAAAACATGCTGGTTACAATGTAGTTTTTGATAATGTTGATTGGGTAGGTAGCTATCAATTAGGAAATACACCTATTATAGATTCAGCGTGCGAGTTTAAAGAGGGTATGTATAAAAGGAATACGTTTACGTGTCTTTCTTTTCATTTTAAAAAACTACTCCCTATAGGTCGAGGCGGTATGATACTTACAGATAATAAAGATGCAGTAGAGTGGTTAAAAGCTGCGCGATACGACGGTAGAAGCTCATACTTCTATAATGATATATTAAAAACTAACGTAGATATATTAGGATACCATATGTATATGACACCAGAAATGGCTGCACGGGGTATAGAACAATTCTATAGAGTAAAAAATACAGATAATACTATTTGTGGCAGGTCTTCGGAATATAAAGTAGATCTTTCTACAGTTAATGTTTTTAATAATAGCTTATAATACAACAGTATATGAGAATTCATGTATTAGGAGTAACGGGTATGCTTGGAACATATGTTTCTAAGTACCTAAAATTACGTAAATATGAAGTATGTGATTATGACCGCTCCACTTTAGATGTTTTAAATTTTAATAAAGATAAATGGTGTGATAATATTTCAGCAGGTGATGTTATAATAAACTGTATAGGTTTATTAAAGCCTAATATTCTATCATACGAGCATGCGATTACTGTTAATCATAATTTTCCAATTATACTAGATTCAATCGGTATAGAGAAAGGATGTAAAATTGTTAATTTTTCATCTGATTGTGTATATTCAGGAATAAAAGGATCATATACAGAAAACGATCCTTGCGACGCTACAGATTGGTACGGTCTTACAAAGCAACACAAGAGCCTTCAGTCTACAGTTCTGAGATTAAGCTTTATAGGTGAAGAACGATATAATAAAAAAGGTCTTTTAGAATTCGCGTTAAAAAATAAAACTGTTCAAGGATACGCTAATTGCTGGTGGAATGGATTAACTGGACTAGAAATAGCTAAAATTCTAGATCGAATGATACGAGGTGATGGAATTACCTTTTGGTCTGGTGTAAGAAATGTTTTTTCTGATACACCAGTTTCTAAATACACCTTATTAGAAATGATAAATGAGATATATGATTTAAACCTAACAATAGTTAGGGTTGATGCAAAAAGTATTACAAATACCGTAATTGACGAAACGCTAGACCGCACTCTGGATACTATTTACCCTAGAATATCTGTACCGAAATTATATAATATGATACAAGAGCAAAAAAACTTTATTTATGAATATTAAATTAATTGGTGGTAACGGATTTATAGGTTCTGAAGTATATAACCTCTTAAAAGATAAGCATAATGTACAGGTTATTGATATTGCTAGCAATATAGGTAAAATAGATTACGAATCTTGCGATATAATAACGGAGACAAATAAATTAAATCATCTTTTGAAAGATGTAGATGTAGTATATATGTTTAGCGCTATATCTGAGGCGACAAAAAATCACGACGATCCAATTAATGCTGTTAATACAAATATTTTAGGTTTAGCTAATGTTCTAAATGCATGTGTAAAAAATAATGTTAAACGTGTTATTTTTTCTAGTACTACTTGGGTGTATTCAGAGTGTGAAGAAGCTAAGGTATCAGAGTCTTCTAGCTTAAATTTAAACGAAGGTACAAGCATATACTCAGCATCAAAAATTTGTGGTGAAGTGTTAGTGAGAAGTTACAGTAAAAGTTATAACTTAGATTACACTATCTGTAGATATGGTACAATATACGGTGAAAATGCTAACCCGAGAACTATAATTTCTACATTTATTAGAAATGCTAAAAACAATACGCCGTTAAATATTACAAGCAACGGTTATAGAAACTTTATTCATGTTAAAGATCTTGCGTATGTTTTATCTGAAATTGTTACTCTATTAGAGGATACAAGGAATGAAACTATTAATATAGACGGAGGTGAAAAGGTTGGTTTATATGATTTAGCGGAATATATAAAGGAATTAGTACCTGAAGTGAATGTATATTATGACAATAGTAATGTTATTGAGTATAAAGGTAAGGAGGTTAGTATAGATAAACTTAATAACATTTTTAAATTTACACAAAAGATAAATTTAAAAGATTGGATAAGGTTACAATTACATGTATAACGTACAAGGTTATCTAGCTGCTATATATAAAGAATCTAGTAAATTTATTAGATTGTTGGAGTATTTTGGAGCTCACATGAGTCTTAGCAATATTTGTAAAGAGCTTGAGCAGAGCTTTAAATATAACGACGCTTTAAATGAAGAAAATAACTTAGAATTAATCTTTAATAAGATTTATCAAGAGTTAACACTAAATATACCTCACTATAGTAAAGTAGACAGACTAAAAAATATATATAAAGTTAATAAAACACAGTTTAATAGATTACAATCTAAAAATTTTAAAATAAGCTATCCAGTAGTAGATCATCTTAGCCAGTATTCTGATGACGAAACCTTTTTATATAAAAAGTACTTATTACTAAAACCTAATATATTTCCGGATATAAAAACTAGAACTCTTGTATTATATCATCGTTCATATGCTAGTGATTATCTAAATAATGAACTAAAATTTGGTGTCGATATATTTCAGTTAATAGTAATATATAAAACCGTATATCAGTTAATTGTTGATAACAAAACAACTCTTTTTAACAACATACAGATTGTTTCTAGGTACAATAATCTACCTGATATTGTCTTTAAGATTTTAAATAAGTATATATTACCATTCAATACTTCTTTTGTTTATAAATGTATAGGTTTAGAATTCATACAACGAACTAGTGTCTACTCAAACACATTTCACTTTTTTGGTGGTGAGTTACCCGATAGTAGTATGTTTACTATACCTATAGTTACTTACGCACATTCTTTTCAAAATAATTTTATGTCAGTAGTAAAAAACAAACATGTTATACCATTTTTCTACTCCCCGGGTACTATATCTAATTTAGGCGAACTTATACCGCAGGAAGATGCTGACTACTTAGTTGATAATAGGCTAGTTACTTCTAAAGATTTAGCTAAATCTGTAGGCGATAGATTTAGAAATAATACTATATATAATATAATTCAGGAAACTATTAGCTGTGTTTTAAGTTTAGAGAAAAAAATGATAGAAGATGAAGTTTATGAATAAAGAGAAAATCCTTATTATCGCTCCCCATGCAGACGATGAAGTTTTAGGATGTGGTGGAGTAATTTCGAAAAAATATGCAAATAGCGATATTCATGTAATAGTTGTTAGTAATCGACTAGAAGATGAAGAAGATAAGTTTAGTTGTAGTAAGTTGGCGGAAGCGTATAATTTAAAATATTATTTTTTAGATTATCAAGACGAGTATCTAGATACAATACCTATTTCGCAGTTAATTAAGCGAATAGAACAACACTACTTGAGCATACTTCCTGATACAGTTTATATACCATTCTACGGTGATATAAATAACGATCATAGTGTAGTTTATAGAGCTTGTACTATAGCGTTTCGTAGAATTCAATCAAATCAGCCCAAAGAGGTATTTTGTTACGAAGTTCCTTCTTCTACTACACAAGGTATTAACACCTTCTCACCTAACACATATATCACTCTCGATATTAATAACGTTATTGAAAAGTATAAAATGCTCTCTGCTTTTAAAAAGGAGGTTCGTAGTTATCCTAATCCGAGAAGTAAGAGAGGAATTACAACGTACGCCAGATTTAGAGGAATGGAGTGTAATAAAAAATATGCTGAAGCATTTAGCTGTGTCTATAAAATACAGTAGTTATGCTTTAAGCGTATTGGTAATATATATTAGAATACTCACAGTCACTATAGTTTTCAAACCAAGGACCTCCTTCAGTATAATGTAAGGCTTTAGGTGTACCATCTTCTGGCTCTTTATACCAACCTACTAACCAATTCCATTCTATTGGTAAGGGTCCAATTTCCTCATCTTTAAGCCAGGAGAATCTATGTAAGTATTGGCCAGTTTGGCTGTTAACTACTTCAGGTGTAAGAGATTGATTACTAGGGTGACTGCAGTTCCATAAAACAAGAGAACTCCAATTTTTTCTCGGATATAAATGTTGTTGTTTATTATCCATTTTAACTTTATTAGTAGGAGTATAATTATGCTGACAGCACATAACGGCATATTTATCGTCAATTAAATTAAATAAATTTTTTAAATCTTCAATAAAAATAAAATCACAATCACAAAATAATGCCCAGCCTTTATAGTTGCAAAGATAGGGTACTAAGAATCTAGAAAAAGAAAACTCTGTACTTGATAATGGATCCTCAGGTCTTTTATATATTCCTACAGATTTTAAATGTTCTAATCTTAAAGAAAAAACGCTTTGTTCTAAGTTTGAATTAACTTTAATAGACTTTACACAAGCATTATAGGCCTTTTCTTCCCTCGAATCATACCCTATGTATATAGGTGTCATTTTGATTACTTGGTACTAATTTGTAATTTTTATAGTAGTCGTAGGGCTTGTACCGGTGTTGTAACCTACAGTTACTGCTCTATTTGAATCAGTTAATCCACCGGTACTATAATTATCCTTTAC
>Ga0129336_10000909_pt1 | contig 17512 bp, 18 predicted proteins | sample CPB6_02_DNA_FD_96878 | JGI IMG/M metagenome (GOLD analysis project Ga0129336, IMG submission 96878) | Freshwater to marine salinity gradient microbial communities from Chesapeake Bay, USA - CPBay_Sum_0.6_0.2_DNA | ecosystem: Environmental > Aquatic > Marine > Coastal | place: USA: Chesapeake... | reverse complement strand
TTTGAATATGACCTATTATGGACATATTCTTTCCCATATTCCAGGGAAAAGCAATGCGCCCTGTAGCCACTACGAGAGTGATTACAAGGCGCAGAGCCTCCCTTGAAAGGGAATAACCGTTCACAAGCACACAAGTGTACTTCCTTCGGGGCACGGTAAACACCCCCTTCGCGTCCCAACGACTATGCAAGGCCAAAAGCAGCCATGTTGTCAAGTCTTCCTGCGGGAAGAGTTGACCATGCACTGCCATTAGCGGAGATAACGTTGAACTCTATCTCATCGATAAAGTTCAAGTGTCCCTCCGCAACCCACACATTCACCGTGGTACCTTGATAGGTACCCAAGTACTGTTGGTAAACAGTACCCGTGTTCGGATTAGTGTAGGTTTTGGTCTTTGCATTATCGAAAGGACGCAAGTTACTTACCTTAACGGTAAGTGTTGCGTTCTGTTCCATAAGTAAGGACAAAAACTACGCTACAGACTACCTGTAGCACGCAGTGAATTTTTCGCCAACCCATCGGGGGTTGTTAAAAAACACACAAGAATGAATAGGGTTGTATAAAACAATCCTACCAACTCCGACATATAATAAGTCCTAATTTAACTAAGGGGGGTAGTCTTTTTGGTTTAATCAAATTTCTACAGAAACCGCTTATTAGATTTTTTATAAAAAAATTTTTTTTCTCTCTATTTTATTATTTTTTTATTATTTCTTTATCACCTTTAAAATATGTGCTGAATATAATATAATAGGAGTATTTAGAACTATATTGATAATCAGTATTTTATAATGTTATTGTAATGTTGGATGCACCTTTTTGGGTGCAGAATAGTTTTGTTATGCACCCTTTTTGATTACTTTTTGTGTACACCTTGTTATAATTAATAGGTATTTTAAGTGTTATATAAGTAATTTATTTGTTAATGAATTAGAGTCTAAAATATATGTATAGATATTGAACTATATTATAATTTATTTTATTATAAATAGGTGCAAATTAAAAATTTGTTTTATCTTTGTTTTCAGTTAACTTAAAAGCATCGTTAACTAACTATTTTAAAACTATGTCTAAAGTTAAAAGCTACGTTACAAAGATAAAAATACTTCCTGCGGATAAATCTAATTTACCTGTTGGAGCTACTTCATTAAATGTAATTCATGAAGACTATAAAATCTATGATTCTGACGTATATACTGTAATTGATTATAAAGCTATTCAATATATTTCAGAAAACTTTAGTAACTCCGATTTAGGTAATATTCTTAAAATGATGAATATGGTAAACGGACAATATAATTTACTCTATAATAAACACGGAATACATACTGATGCTACTCTTTCTGAAGAACTAGAATATAGTCGTAATAAGTACAGAGATTTTATGAACCGATTATATAAGAAAGGAGTAGTCTATTATTTGCAAGGTTATAACAACGGAGTCAAATTTAAATACATTATGCTAAATCCGTCACTTGCAAGAAAGACTAAAAAAATACACGTTGATTGCTATAATAAATTTAAACACTATAATATCTTAAACGATGACTAATATAGAAAATTCAAAACAGGTTACACCTACACAAATGGTAATATATCAATTAAAGAATATGATAGATTATCACTTTACTAAATCAGAATGGATGTATTTGGCTTACGCTTATCTTTATCCCAAAGATTTTAAAGACCGATTAGTAAATGAATTAATTGTCACTAATCGATATACCGTAAATAATATGACAGCAAAGTTTACTAAATTAAAACTTATATCGTGTACTAAAATTCCAGGTAGTAGAGCCAGAAATTATTCTCTTTCTCCTTTATTTGATTATATTAAATTAGATCAAGAGTTGGTTTATTCTATGCATTTAATTTTAAATTCTTAATTTTAAATTCTTAATTTTAAATTCTTAATGATAGTAAGTAAATTTCAAAAATCAAGAAAGACAGGCTTTTTAAAACTTTATTCTACTAAACTTATCCTTAAAGAAATGGAATTATTTAAGTTAGAATTAAGTAAAAAACGTATAACTAAAACTGAATATAAAAAAAGATATAATGAGTTATTTATTCATTTAATGGCGGTTTCTTATTTTCAAGCATTTAAAGAAAGTCTTAAAAAGAAATCTAATTATAAATACATTATTAAGTCTTTAGGTCATCTAATCCTTAATCCTGTAAAATGTAGAATGAATGCCATAAATATGTATAGAGTATATCGTAGAATGAAGTCAAATTATCCTTATACTTTTTTGACTTTTAAAAAAGATATAGTTTATGATGTATTACCTGAATATACTTATCATTTCCGAGGATTAAATTCTAAACAATCTGAAGTTTATGAAGAATCATATACAATTCTTAAAAATGCAGTTAGACAAAGATTTTTTGATTATTGTGATTTAATAAGAGTAGTAAAAAAATATTATAAAGACAAACAAAGACCTTTTACATTTTATCCTTACGAGGTTACTGATCCATTAAAAAACTAAAAAATTAAAAACTATATTTATGAAATATCTTAAAATTATTTACAATAAAATTCGATTTTTATTTGTAGATAAAAATGCAGAAAATCCAGCCGATATAAATTTAACTACAGTTAGAAATTATATTCAAGGTAATCTTAGAAGTTTTATTCAAAAAATGAATCTACAGCTTCCTGAACACATTTTAGAGCAAGTAGAGTATAGAACAGCAGAAGTACAAAAAAAGTCTCCCCTGTGCCTTCTCAACAACTCTTGTGTACATTGTGGATGTAAAACAGAAGAGAAGATTCTTTCTGATGCAAAATGTGATAAAGGTTGTTTTGGAGAAATGTTAAATGAAGAAGACTGGATTAAATTTAAAAGTAATAATTAACTTAAATCTTAAATTTTAAATTTTAAATTTTATTGTTATGTTAAAAGTAGAAAATCTTATTGTAGAAACCCCTTTATCAAAAGAAATAAGTCATTCTTTTGAAATTACTCTTACTAATGAAGGTGATTCTAATATTGTTGTTACTGATATTAAACCTTCTTGTTCTTGTTCAACTACTACTATTAATAATTTGCTTATTAAACCTGGTGAAACTACACAAGTACCTTTTGCTGTTTCTTTAATAAATGTTATGGGAGATATATTTAAATCTGCTGATATTTATTATAATTATAAAAACCAAAACCACGCAATTAATTGGTCTGTAAAATTTACTCAAATTTAAAAATTATAAAATTATAAAAAATGATAGAATATTATTTGAAATTTAAACATAATGGCGTATCTTATACAAGAATCTGTAAAATACATCCAATGTATAAAAGAACAATTTCACTTAAAGACAACTTTAGTGATTTTGTACATAGTATAGTTAGCAATATTGAAGAAGCTGAAAACCTTGTTACTAAAAGTATTGCTAATTCAAATTATTATTTTGCATAACAGTTAACATTAACGCTTATGACTGATAGAGAAATAGATGATTTGTTTGATGAATTTAATAAACTAAATAATTCTGATGAATCTAATGAGTCTAATGAATCTAATGACTTTAATAAATCTGATAAATCCAATGAAGAACCTAAAGATTTTTTAGATGAAGATTTGAGTGCAGATTTTAATTCTGAAACTGATTATCAAAAATTATTTGATTTTTTTAATGCTCTTGATAATACTGAAAACATTTTAAATTTAAAAGATAGTGTTAGTCAAAGTCTTAATAATTTAAATTTTGAAAATAATGAAGAGTCATCAAAATCAAAAAAACCTAGAGTAATTAAAATTAAAGTAGATAAATTAAGTGATTTGGAAGAAATTGTAGATTTGCTTAATCCTTTGAATTATTTAAAAGATGATTCAGAATTTCAGGAGTGGATAAATTTAGCTCGACTTGAAGTTCAAAAAAATACAACAGAAGAAAAGAAAACAAAAGTAGTAAGTTCACTTACAAAAATATTAAAAGAATTAGAAAAAAGGGAAGAATATAAAAGATGTAAAGTTGTTTATGATGAAATTCAATTTATAGAACAAATACCTGTATGAAGATATTATTTAATGAAGAAAAACATATTTATTACCTAGAAGGAACAGATAAAACATTTACCTCAGTATCTAAAGTTTTAGACACTATTAAAAATAAATTTGATGTAGATAAACAAGCTCAAAAATATTCAGAAAAATCTAGAGAAGACATTTTAAAAGGATTAGCAAGATCTAATGGATTAACACTTGAACAAGCCAGAAAAAAATGGAATACTTTAGAACTTAATGCTGATGATATAAAAAATATTTGGCAACAAAAAAATACTAGAATAACTGAAAGAGGTACGATATATCATGCATTAAAAGAAAAAGAACTAATTAATGATGGATCTTTCATTCACAAAATGTCTAATAGTGAAAAAGAAGCATTTGATTTACAAAGATTAAAAAACCTTGAACCTGGTATTTATCCTGAATTAATTATTCCTTATTTACCTACTTGGGTTATTGGTACTGCTGATTATATTAAGATAAATCCTGATAAAACATTTTTTATTAGAGATTACAAATGTAACGATGATTTAGAAATAGAGCCAAAAAAATATTACAGAAAAGAAAAAGGTTACTCTGATTATGAATATTTTAAAGTTCCAGTTTCACATATACCTTCTACTAAGTTTAATGGTTATCAATTACAGTTAAGTTTATATTCTTATTTTTTAGAACATTTAGGTTATAAATTTATAGGTGGGGTTATTGAACATATTATGTTTGATAAAAATGACAAACCTTCTGGTGATGTTAAAGAATATCCAATTACTTATATGAAAAAAGAAGTAGAGGCAATTCTTAAATATTTTAAATTAAATAATAAGTAGTATGAATAAAAACAAACTCAATATAATGGATATTGATACAAATAAAAAAATACTAACGCTTAATGATAGTATTGAAATAAAAGATATTAAATTGTGGTTTAAATTACATAGAATTAAAAATTGGAAAAAATATAAAATTCAAGTTAAAAATGTAAATATTGATTATAGTTTTTCTAATTCAAGATGTACTTCAACTGCACAACCTGTTTTTATTTCTAAAACAAATGATATAATAACAAATTAATAAATTAATAAACTAATAAACTAATAAATTAATAATTATGGAAAAATTCACATTTGAGGATGATATGCTAGAAAAATTAGAAGAAATGCAAGAAAGTGAAATGGCAACTACTTCTTTTAATTCTGCTACAAGTATTTTACAAGCATCTTTAAGTATTGCATCAACATTAAAGATGTTTCATTGGAATACACTTAGTGAACCTCTACACAGAGCTTTAGGAGATGCATATGATGATTTTAGTGATAAAACAGATACTCTTGCTGAAGCTTTAATTGGTCATGAAGGAAGGTGTTCTTGTATGCCTGTATTTACAAATTCAGGTAATATGGATGAACCTTATAATATGATTTTTGATTTTGCTAAAAATGTAAAAGCATATTGTAATTTAAGAAATTATCCTGATTTAATGAATCTTAGTGATGAAATTACAGGTATTGCTTCTAAATTAAAATATAAATATAGTTTTAGGTAATAGATAATTAAATAATTAAATAATTAAATGTATGATAAATGTTGATTTTGTAGAAGTCTATGTAATGACCATTAAACCTAATAGTGAATTAATGAAAAAAATTCAAGGTGAAGATGAAGAAGACAATTATGATTCAATAGATTGGGAAGGTATGGGTTTACCTGCACCTAATAGAAATAAAGTAACTGATTACAAAGAACTTCTTACAAAAAATAACATTGTTTGGAGAAAACGATTAATTAGACCTGATTTGATTATTGCTTTATCTGAAACATTTATTGATACATTAAATTGTTCAGCAGTAGAATGTTGGATGGATGATGGAGAAATAATTATGTTAGCTGGTAATGTAGAGTTATTTGAAAACTTATTACAAGTTAACAAAGTAGTTATTAGACCTGAAAATAATTAATTATGATAGCCGATCTATTTAATATAGAAAATAACAAACTTGTATTACACCAATCTATTTTTATTGTTCCTGAGTTTAAAATGCTTTGGGATGATAAAAATGATTTAGATTATTTTAAAGCAATTCATTTAATGTATCATCCTAGAAGTGAATATGCTAATTTAACTCCTGATAAAAGACTTGAATTAATAAAAGAAGAATTAGTCAATGTAGATATGACTGATCCTTATTTTGAATTAGCAAGTCAAAAATATCAAGAATTGGTAGTAACTCCTTCTACAAGATTTTTTAATTCACAAAGAACTCTTATTGAGAAACTTACTAATTATTGTGAAACTGTTGAAATTACTGACAATAAAGATGGTAATTTAGCACATATAATGAGAATCTTAAAAGAAGGAGAAAACCACTTAAAAGCATATAGAGCTGTGGAAAATGCTTATCTAGAAGAATTAATAAGTTCTAAAGGTAATGCAGAAACAGGATATGATGAAACAATAGACGAAGACAATGATTGGTAAAAGCAATAAAAAGTTTAAAAAAATTCTTACTTATAATTCTAAAACAAATACTGAAAGTGTTACTGAATTTGAAACCAAGAAAGATTGGATTTCCTTTCTTGAGTCCAAGTGGAAATTACCAGGTGAATACAATCTATATAACACACAATTTTGGATTCATACCCGAAATTACTTTAACGACAATAAAACTTACTTTAAAGGCGTAAAAAATAGTACTGATTATAAAAAGTTTTGGGATAATGAAAAAAATAAAATAAAGAATGGTATTATAGTAGATGACTTCTATGTATCAGGAGAATACTATTTTTATTTAAATTTTTGTCCTATTTACGATAAGATTAATGATAGTTTAATATTTCCTGAAATATGGGATAGTGACTATCATTTTTTTTTATACTCTGAAAGATGTTATGCGTTAGGTAAACATTTACTCGTAAACAAAAAACGTCAGTGGGGATATTCTTATAAAGAAGATTCTAAAATAATTAGACGTATTTGGTTTATTCCTCAGAACAAAGTAAAGATGATTTGTCCTGATGATTTAAAGTTAGATGAAGAGTGGGAATATATAGAAAGATATAGACAATTCTTAAACGAGAATACAGCTTGGTATAGAAACTTTGACCCTGATAAAAAATTCTTTTGGCATCAAAGAATTCAAATCAAAGAAGGAAATAAAAGAATTTATAAAGGAAGAAATACAATCTTAAAAGCTATTAATACCAAGACATCTCCAAGTAGGGGTGTTGGAGGTTCTGTAAACTATGTTTCATTTGTAGAATCAGGTATTAATGCTACATTAGATAAAAGTATAGCCTTTATTACCCCTAATATCAAGTTAGGAGGCGTTACAACAGGTTTTCTTTCTGTAGGTGGATCTGTGGGTCAATTAAAAGAATGTGAGCCTTTAAGAGCTCTCACATACGCTCCTGAAGAAAATGGATTTTTAGGTGTACCTGATTTAGATAATCCTAGTAAGATAGTAAGTTTATTTATTCCTGTTTATTGGAATTATACTCACGTTCAATATGATGATTATAATAAACCTGAAAATGAAAGATATGTAGTTGGTGTTATCAAGTGTTATGACCAAGATGGTAATAGTGATATAAAGAAAGCAAAAGAATTATTTAATGAGTCAGCAGAAAAAATAGCAAAAGGTGGTTCTGAAACTCTTAAGTTATTTTTAAGTCAGAATCCTGCAACATTAGATGATTTGTATGCAGCAAGAGAGATTAACCCTTTTAACACTACTATAGTTAATCGGCAATTACAATGGTTAGAACTTAACTACAAACCTCTTACTGTAAGTTTAGAGTATCATGATGATGGAACTCTTTATCATAAAATCATCAATAAAGATATTGTAAGAGACTATCCAGTTAAATATACATCTTACAAAGAAAGTGCTATTGTAATAGATGAACCTCCTGTACCTAATCCTCCTTTTGGACTTTATATTGCAGGAGTGGATACTATTGAAAGTAAAAAAACAATTACTTCTGACTCTCTTATGTCTATTCACGTTTATAAATTAAGTAATGAAATAAATGGAGAATATACAGGTAAACAGTTAGTAGCTTATTACACAGGACGTTATGAGAACTTTAATATTTCTTTTGAAAATTGTTTTAGATTAATCAAATACTATAATGCCAGAGCTATAATAGAAAATAACAAACCTGACTTTATTAATTATATGATTAAGAAAAAACATCAACATTATATATTAAAAAGATCAGAACTACCAATATTAAGAGAGATTACTCCTAATTCAAATATATCAGAAGAATATGGAGTTAGAACAACTCCTATGATTAAACAATGGGGTATTAATGCAATTAATGAATATCTTGAAGAAGAGATAGGAACTGAGTTTTTACCTGATGGTTCTACTCAAATTATCTATGGAGTCAAAAGAGTAAAAGACATAATGCTTCTTAAAGAAATTCTAAATTATAATGGTAAAACAAATGCGGATAGAATAGATAGTTTTGGATTTGCTTTATTAGCAGGTAAATCTTATGAGAATAGACACGTTGTTGTAAAGAAAGAAGAATCAAAACCTATAGAGCAAAAATTAGTTGTAGGATCTCCATTTGTTAAAAAACATTTGACAAATTCAAAAAATATGTTTAAATTAAAAAGTGCTTTTTCTAAAAAATCTTACTAAGTATTAATGAAAACAAAAATACCTACCTCTTCAAACTTTTTAAAAGAAGACAAATACAAAATTTTATTTGACGAGAAAGAAAAATTCGCAAATGAAAAAGAAGCTGTTAAAGAACTTGTTAAGTACTACGAACAAATAGGATTAACTCATGTATTTAATCAAGAAGAAAAAATAAGAAGGCTTTATAGATTAGCTAATGGACAAATTGATGTTCAAGACTATGTAGGAGAAGTTGATATTAAAAATGCAATGGATATTTCTATGGAAGAAATGGAAGAAGTTGAGTTGCAATTTTATCCTATTATTCCAAATATAGTAAATGTATTTTTAGGAGAAGTAGATAAAAAATACATAAAGTATTTACCTCATGCTGTTAATAGTGAAGCTAAAAATGAAATTCTTGATAAACTAAATAAAGACATTATTGATGTAATTGTCAAAAAAGCTCAAAATGTCTTTGAACAAAGTATTGAAGGAGACCCACCTGATATACAAAAACAAAAAAGAGAAGCTTTTGAACAATCTGAACAAATCCAGAAATTTTATAAAACTGATTATCGTTTAGAAATTGAACAATGGGCAAATCACAATATGAATATTGAAGATGAAAAATTCAATATGAAAGAAATTGAAAGAAAAGTCCTTGAGCAAATTCTTGTTACAGATTCTCCTTTTGTACATACAGCACTTATTGATGATTATTATTATCCTGAAGTATTAGAAGAAAAGAATTGTTTTTATTTAAAAAGTCCTAATATTAAAGATGTGTCAGATGCTGTAATGTTTGGATGGTTTGATTATCTTAACTTTAATACTATTCTTAATAAGTTTGGACATATGTTGTCTGAAAAAGATGTAGAAAAGTTAGAAAATTGGCATTATAAACTTAATAGAGGATTTGTTAATAATAACTCTAAAAAGTTTACAGAGGGTAATAAAACAGATTTACAAGAAAGTTATACCAACTGGTTAGGATTTAAACAAATAGAAGGAACACATTATCAGAAAAGATATGAAGAACCTTATCAAACATTGGTTAAACAAACTTTTATTTATTTCTTAGTTCCTAAAAAAGAAGGTTTACTTACAGTAAAAACAGATAATGAAACATATTCAAATGTAGTAGATGAGTCATTTAAAGTTACAATTAAACCTGTATACACAAAAGGTAAACCTAGAATAAAAGAAAATCTTGAATATGGAGAACACGTTGATTGGGGTTGGAAAAATGAATTATGGAAAGCAATTAAATTAGATATTAACCACTCTAATGCTTATACTAATCTTTCTGAGTCTGATGACACATCTTCTATTTGGGTTTATCTTAATCCAAATGAAATTCAACCAAGAGCAAAAAATTTCAGGTATGGTGTAAGAATACCTGTTAACGGAGGCCCTTCCACAAACCGATATTCTGAAATAACATCTGTTGTATCTAAACTGGCTACTTGGCAAATTGATTACAACTTTTTATGGAATAGAATAAAACAATTACTTAGTTCTGAAGTAGGAAAGTTTCTTATTATCAATCAGTCTATTTTACCTAATGAGTCTTTAGATGGAAGTTGGGGTAAAAATAACTTTGTAAAAGCTCTTGAAGTAGGTAGAGATATGAGTTTAATGCCTGTAGATCCTTCTCTTACAAATACAGGTCAAGCAGGAGCTGCTGCTCAAGGATTTGGACAAGTAGTAGATTTAAGTAAAACTGGTGATATCCTTGAAAAAATTAAAGTTGCTGAAACAATTAAAGCTCAAGCTTATGAGCAAATTGGGGTAACACCACAAACCCTTGGAGATATAAGTCCTTATCAATCTACTAATACTGTTATGCAAGGTCTACAAAGATCTGCTACTCAAGTTCAATATATTTATACAAGACTATCTGAAGTAATGAAACTACATAGAGAAACTATGTTAGAAACTGCTTTATATTTAGCAAGTAGAAACGATTTAATTGAATTTAACTATTTAAATAGTGATCAACAAAGAGAAATCTTTAGATCTAATACAACAGGTTGGATGTTGTATGAGTTAGGAATTTATGTAAGAAACTCAATACAAGATACAGAAACTGTAGAAAAACTACAACAATTAGCAATCCAAAATAATACAAGTGGTGCTGATATTTCTGATCTTGCTTCTATTATTGGAAGTTCTTCTAAAATTGAAATAATTAATAAATTAAAACAATTTAAAGAAGATCGTCAAAGAATGGAAGAGCAAAGAATGAAACATGAACAAGAACTTAAAGACAAAGAACTCCAAGCTGCTGAAAAAAGACAGCAAATGTTATTTGACCACGAAAACCAAAATAAAGAGTTGGATAGACAAGCAGACAAAGAAGAAAGCATGCTTAAAGCTCTTGGTTACGCAAATGATTCAGCAGCTGAAATCAATAACCAAATGATGAGATTAAAAGAAAGTCTTGATAAACAAAAAGAATTTTCTTCTAAAATGGATCTTAATTATAAAATGGAAGAATTTAAAGCAAAAACTTCTGAAGCAGATTCTATAAATAAACGCCTAGAAATAGAAAGTGCAGAAAGAATAAAAGCTAAAGAAGTAGCAATCAGAGAGATGGAAGCTGAAAACAGAAGATTAGCATTAGTAAAAGGTCTTACAAAACAATAAATTTATATCACAAAAAAGATTATATAATAAAACTAATTATACTTTTTTTATTATATTTTAACTATTGTAATTAATTAATAAATAAACTATACTATAATGGAAGAATTAAAAATTAACATCCCTGTAATTAACTTTGATGAAATAGAAAAACCATCAGCAGAAGAAATTACAACAAGTCGGGTTAAAGAATCCGCAACTAAAGAAGAAGTTGACAATCTAGATGAAACAGATTCAGTAGGTCTTAATTTAAATAATGAAGATGAAGACTACGAAGATGAAGAAGATGATAATGATGAATTAGGTCCTTTATCTTCAGAAGAAGAAGCTGCTGAATTACTTTACAAAGAAGGTTATTTTACTGAGTTACCTGAAGATGTAGATACTGAGAATTTCACTTTTGAAGATTTTGTAAAAACAGTTAAACATAACTTTGAATTACAAAAGCAAAAAGAAGAAGAAATTAAAAGTGAAGCTGCTAATGTAACATTTGAAAAAATTGTAAGCAAAATGTCTCCTTTGACTCAACAATTATTTGAGTATGAACTTAAAGGAGGAGAAGAAGCTGCAATTGTAGATTTAGCTAAGTCTATTATTTATTCAAATGACATTAAAAGTTTGTCTACAGTTTCAGTAAGAGACCAAGAAAGAATTGTAAAAGAATACTATAAGTCTACAGGTGATTCTCCTCAAGAAGTTGAGGAAAGAATAAAAGACCTTGCTTCAGCTAATTTATTAGAAAAAGAAGCAATTAGACTTAAACCTAAACTAGATGCCAAGGCAGATGAAATAGCACAAGAAAAAGCCAAACAGCAAGAACTACTTTATAATCAAGAAAGAGATAATAAAAAGAAACTTGAAACTAAAGTATTAAGCACGTTAAAATCTGGCAACCTTGATGGTATTCCATTAGATCAAGAAATGGCTACATTTTTATTTGATGCTCTTATGAATGATGAAGTTCCTATGAGAATTAAAGGAAAACAAGTTGAGGTTAGTGTTGCTGAAGCAATGATTAGATATCATAAATATCATGAAAAAGGAAATGTAGCTCACTTAATGAAAGCTTTATATTTCTTACATGATCCTGAAAAATTTGAAAGTTATTATAAAAAACAAGTAACTACAAAAGAATCAGAAAGAATGATTAAAGAAAACAGAATTTCCGCAAATACAAAAAGTGGAAAATTTGTAGCATCAGATACTAAAAAGTCTAGTTCAACAGCAATGAATAATAGATTTTTAAATACAACAAGAAAATAATTTTAACATAAAATTTTAAATTAAAAACAATATAACAAAATGGCGCAACAAGCAACACCTCTTAGTTTAAATAATGGCATGTATTTGCAAACTAAGAAAATGGATCACCAAATGCACTTGGATTCAGCTCACCTTAAATATTTAAATCAGGGCGAATTCAAAGATGCTACTGATTTGGGTACTATTCAACCCTTTATCAACTCTGGTTATTTGATTAAACCAGGTATGTATGAATTAGCTAATTTTGGAGCTAATCGTATTATGACTGATGGTCATATTTACAAATGGTCAACTCCTATTCCTGAAGAAGACTTTTATGTACTTGAAGATATGTCTGGTACAGATAAAGCAGGTGTAGATGAGCAATCATTTAAAGTTAAAATGAATAGGCGTAAAGTTGGTAACACAGCAATTCTAAAAGCTGATAAGTTTTCAGATATTGAAATCTATGTTACTGCTGATGAAATTATTCAAGATGGTGATGGTTGGGTATATACTGTCCGTCTTAACTCTACTAACAAAAAGAATAAGTATGTTCCTAAAGAATATCTTAGACCTGGTGTTAGATGGTTTCAAACAGGTTCCGTAATGGGAGAATACTCTCAGACTTACAATGACATGACTTTCTCAGGTGGTGTTCGTGAGTTTTATAACTATGTAGGTGAGGGAACTGCTAACGTACACTTTACAGTAACAAGAGATGCTGCTGTATCTAAAATTTCAAGAGAATGTGTACAATCTTTGGATGCTTATCGTGAAGTAATTGAAATGTATCAGTTTAAGCCAGGTTCTAAGGCTTATGACATTTCTCTTCAGCATCGTGTAAATCCTGCTATGGGTATGATGAAAATTCAAGAAGCTTATAGAGGAGACCAAAAAGCAATTCAAAAAGATGTTGTAGCTTATGCATGGGTTCCTAAAGTAGAAGCTCTTGGTATGGCTATGATTGAAACTGATGTTAACAATTATGCTATGTGGGGTACTGGTGGTACTCTTGAAGTAGAAGGTAAATCTAAAGTAAGATTACCAATTGGTTTATTCCAACAGTTAAATAAAGGTAATAAGTATTTCTATAATCCTATGAAACTTACTCTCGCTAAGTTTGAAATTATGATGCTTAACTTACTAAAAGATAGGATTGAGCCTTATCAAGGTAATGTAATTGAGATTAAAACTGGTCAAGCAGGTCTTCGTCTTGTTAAGTCTTTAATTTCTCAACTACCTTCTTCTAGTGGTATGCAAATTTGGGGTAATGATTTTATCCAAGGTATCAACAAAGGTAATGGTACTAACTTTGATCTACACTATGCTACTCCAGAATTTACAAGTTATGACTTTACTTTTGGTCGTGTTAAATTCTCTTTGGCTGAATCTTTAGACCCAGTAGAAGCATCAGAAGTAGAAAATCCAATGGTTAAAGGATTCCGTTTAAGTTCTTATATGTTTATTGTATCTGATATCACAGGTGGTACAGACAATATCTATGAATTAACTTATGGTCCTGATTGGGATGTATCTTGGAGGTTTATTAATGGTAGGATGAACTACCTAGGTATGCCAACAGGTAAAGCACCTTTTGCATCATCTAATAATGGTCCAGGTTTTGAAGTATACATGGAAAAAAGAATGAAAGCATTTTGGGTAAAAGACCCAACTAAAGCTCTTATCCTTAAGCCAATCAATCCATTTACTGGAAAACCTTTTGCAGAAGCTTCATTTGGTTTCTAAACATATTGTTGAGATGGGGAGTTACGGCTCCCCTCTTAACCTTTTTATTCATAAACTATACTAAAAAAATAAAATATGGCTGCTACAGTCCTTTTAAAACAAAATCCTCATTCTACTGAAAATCCATTTATGGGAATGGAAAATTATGGAATGGCTATGTGGTCTGGTACTACAGTGTTCTTTGACACACCACAAAAAAATGGTAAATATGTACATGGTTTAAAACCTGAAGAAGTTCAGGAGTTAAATAGTATTTTTAATGTTGACTTTGACGGAGAATCTGGACAAGAATTTCTTGAAAACTTTCAAGTTAAAATACCTGCTACTATTACTGCATTAGATTTAAGTAAAGCTGAAGATTTACTTTCACTTAGAATTCTTCAAGCAACTGGTAATTTTATTGCGCCTCATAAAGCTGCTGCTAATCAAGGTAATGTAAATTACAGTTTTTATATTCAAAATGTAGAAGAAGAAGCAAAAGAAAACAATAAAGTTATACGAGTTACAAATAACGCAATTGCTAAAATGGATTCTTTATCTATTAGTAATCCTGAATACTTTATTGCAGTTTGTAAATATGTATTACCAGAAACAGCTGGTGTAGGAACAAATGTTGATATTGCTTATCAGTTAATCAACGATTATATTAAAAGTTCTTTAGAATCCGCTGAAAGGTTCTTAAATACAATAGATGAAGAAAAAACTTCTAAACATCTAGTATATGTAACCAATGATATTAAAACGGCAATTCTTAAAAACATTATAAGAAAAAACAAAAAAGGTTATTTATATAACCCACTTACTAATACTGAGTATGGTAAAAATCTAGAAGAAGCAATTAACTTTTTAATGGATCCTAAAAATCTTGATGAACTAGGAACTGGAGATAATGATGATGCTAATTATAGTGTAAAATATCAACTTAAGTTTAAGTAAGTTAATTAATTAATCAATTAAATAAATTAATATTTTATAACTTAAAAACAAAAGTAAATGTCTTTTCCAAAATCAATTAGAACTGCCTGGGTTGCCACTAGTGTAGCCCCGCAGGGAACAAACACAGCAAATCTTACCCCTTATCAGGTAGGTTTGTTCAATGAAAATCATGTGGCTTTTACTAGTAGTACTTTCCAAGCTAATAGAAATATTAGATTTGCGGTAGGTTCTCCTAACACTGGTCAAAAAGGTGTTACTGGTAAGCTAGGTAATTTTCCTAATATCAACAATGTTGATATATCTTTTAAATCACAACATGTATTTGGACACAACATTGATAGAGTGTGGGTATCCAAACCTGTTAAAACAGCAAAACCTTTTATTGGTTATATAGGTTTTGATGATCAAAGTACTGATAAAAATTTACTTATTACTCCAGGCAAACAATATGCAATTGAAGTAGTTGTTAAAGGTCAACCTGTAAGAGCTATTTTTGGTCAGGATATTCGTGAATCTTTTGAGATAGATGGAGGTTGTGTTGGTTCAGCTACTACACTTACAGGAGTAAATCCTACAAATGGATTAGCTGCTAATGAAAATGCAGCAGGTCTTGTTATTAATGATCTTATTCGTAGATTAGGAGATGGTTATATTACATCTCGTTTCTTTAAAGCTGAAAAAGTAATTTCAGGAGCAAGTTATTCTGCTACAAATGCTCTTTATGCTTACACTCTTACTGTAAGTGACACAGGAGATTCTTTAGCTTTAGCTGCAGTTAAAAATCAGTTTTCTAGTTATACAATTGAAAGAGATAACCGAATTGGTAATACTTCTGTATATAGACTTTTAAATGGATCTTCTACATTAGTATCTGGAGGAACTCTTAGTTCTTTTAGTCAAAACAATACTTATTTGTTTGATTGTCCAACAGGAACTTGTGCTTCTGGTTATACTGTAACACCTGGATATAGTTTATTTAATGTAACTAGAGCTCGATTAACAACTGATGTATTTTCAGGAAATTATACAGATGCAAATTCAAATGCATTAGCTAATTTTGTAGGAAGTTCTTATCATAAACCTATTTCTTTTGTTGCTTCAAGTGCAGTAAATGGTACAACTGAACAAATTACTATTAATAATCATGGATTAACTACAGGTCAAGCTGTAATTTATTTAGCTAATACTGGAAATGCAATTGGATTAACAGATTTTACAACATATTATGTAATTCGTATTGATGCAAATACTATATCTTTAGCAGATTCTCCAGCACTTGCTACAGCAGGTACAGCAAAAGATCTTTCTGCAGGAACAGGTACTCAATATTTATCTCCAGTAGAATCTGTTGTTACGGGAATTACTGCTACAAATTTAAATAATATAACAATTACAAAAACAGCACATGGTTTAAAATCAGGAGATGTAGTATATTATGCTTTTGGAACAGGTTCTGCTACCGCTACTGGTATTACTGCCTACACAACACCTTATATTGTTACTGTTGTAACTGCAGATACATTTAAATTAAGTACAACTTTTGCAAATTATATAGCTCAAACTTATGTTAGTCCATCTGCAGCTACTGGTAATACACAGGCTTTTGTAAAAATACCTACTTCTGTTTTAATGACAGTTAATGCAGATAATTATGTAGTAGCATTAAAACAGGCTCCTAATTTAACATCTATTACGCCAGTAAATGCTGATACAATTGTTTATGAAGGTAATATAAAAATGTATTGTTCATTAACAAGTCCAATTACTACTAGTTGGGTTTCTGCAGGTATTGCTTATGCTAGAGCTACAAAAATTTATACATTAACTAAAAAAATAGATGATTGTGATGGTACTAATGTAGCAACAGAATTAGCCGCATTAAAAGCAGCTTATCCTGTAAGTTTAACAGTTTCATCTGCACCTGCTGTAGCTAGTGCAGCTCCATTTGATGGTACAGGTGTAAATACATGTAATGTAACATATACAATGACTGTATTTAGTCGTCCTATGGATTTAGATTGTGATACAATTCCTACTCCTATTTTTGATACTCCTGCTGCATGGAAAGGATTCCAATGGGTAGGTGGCGCAGAAACTCCTAGTGCATTAGTAGGAGAGAATGAAACAACTAGTAAATATGGTATTAAATTTACAGGAGCATTTGTAGATCAAAGAACAGGTGGATGTAGTTTTGATCCTAAAGATGCAGTTACTTATGATCCAATTCAGTTAGAAGTTTCTTTGTATGAAGTTACTCATGATGCTGCTTTTGGTCAAACTTCAACATTAATTAA
>Ga0129336_10000908_pt1 | contig 17519 bp, 18 predicted proteins | sample CPB6_02_DNA_FD_96878 | JGI IMG/M metagenome (GOLD analysis project Ga0129336, IMG submission 96878) | Freshwater to marine salinity gradient microbial communities from Chesapeake Bay, USA - CPBay_Sum_0.6_0.2_DNA | ecosystem: Environmental > Aquatic > Marine > Coastal | place: USA: Chesapeake... | reverse complement strand
TGCCAGCACAGCGCGCTTCAGACCGGCAATGCCCGCTGTCGGCGAAATCCCTTTGGGGCAACGCTCCGTGCAATTGAGATGGGTATGGCAGGCATGACAGCCGGCGTCACCGGCCACCGCGTTCAGGCGCTCGCGCTTGGCAACGTCCCGCACATCGTTATGCAGTGTCCACGCACGGTTGAGTGCAGCCGGTCCGAGGTAGTCGCGATTCCAGGTCACCACATCGCAGGCGCTGTAGCACACACCGCAACCGATACATTCAATGCCGGCGTCCACCCGCTTTCGTTCCTTCGAGCCCGGTTCCACCTTGGCGAATTCCTCGGTCCGCGCACGGGTGCCGGAAAACTGGCCGCGGGCGCGCGCCCACTTGTCAAAGAACTCCCGCATGTCGGTTGCGAGATCCTTGATCACAGGCAGGTTGCGCAAGGGCGCAATCTCGAGTTCATTGTTCTCGGCGACTTTGGAAACATGCGTCCGGCAGGTCCAGCGCGATACGCCGTTCACCGTCATCGCGCAGGATCCGCACACGCCGACCCGGCAGGCGAAACGATAGGACAACGTCGGGTCGCACTTGCGCTGAACGTAGGTCACCACATCCAGCACTGTCTGACTCTCCATGCGCGGCACGTCGAAGGTTTCGAAACGGCCTTCCTCCGCGCCACGCCAGATTTTCACCTTGATCATACTCATCGCTGCCCTCAGTGTGAACCGCCCGTGGCCGCCACCGTCACGGTCGGTGCCGGCAGGCGTTGTATCAGAACATTCACGCAGGCCGGCTTGCCGCTCGCCATCGCCCGCTGCAGTGCTCCTGGCAGATCAGCTGCACGGGTGACGAATTCACCGTGCCCGCCCAGCGCGGCAACCGCCAGATCGTAGCGGGTGGGGAGCAGTTCACATCCATGCGCGCGCGCCTTGCCGTAGGTGCGCAATTGAATCTGATGCTCGGCATTCCAGCACGAGTCATTGCCGACCACCACCACCATGGGGACGCCGGCCCGCACCGCCGTGTCGAACTCCATGACATGAAAACCGAAAGCGCCGTCACCCATCACAGCCACCACTGGTGCCTGCGGACGCTGCATCCGCGCCGCCAGGGCAAAGGGAACACCGCTGCCGATCGAGCCACCCGGTCCGTTGATGATGCGTGCAGGTGCGGTGACGCAGGCCTGCGCCCATTGGCCGATTTCTCCGCCATCCGCGACAAAAACGGCATCGGGATGCCCGGCCAGCAGTTGCTGCACCGCCCGCCCGAGTTCCACCGGATGCACCGGTTCCTGACCGCTGTTGATGTCCCGCCACGCCGGCGGACGAAAGGCAATCGCCTGCGCGACTTCCTCTGCCCAGGAATTTGACTTGACAGCCGGCTTCGACACCGCCGTCAGCGCGCTCACGGTGGCCACGGTATCCGCCTGCACCGAGGCCGTGACTCGTGCCGCACCCAGATTCGCCAGCGCGCGCTCAAGCATCGACGCGTCAGGATCTGACACGGCAAAGCGGCAATCCGCCGACAGTGCCGGCGCCTTACCGAAGCGCAGCGTGAAATCCGGCTGCTTGCCGATCAGCACCACGGCATCGGCCTTCGCCAACACGCCGGCGAAGGCGCCCAGCGCAGGATCATTGACTCCGCGGGGGCTTTCCATGCAGACCACCGGAACGCCGGTCGCTGCGGCGAGCTTGCTTTGCCAGTCAGACACCGGGGCCTGCGACATCTGCGGCCCGAGAATGATCAGGGGCCGCTCAGCGCCGGCGAGCAATTCACCGGCAGCCGACAGCCACGCGGGCGAAGGCTCTCGCACCGGCGCCGCAAATGCTGCCGGCGTCGCGATGCGACTGTCACCACCATCGACCTTTTCGTCGAGCAGATCCACGGGAAGACTGAGGTGGACGGGACCCGGACGTCCCGAACGCGCGATACGACAGGCTTTGGCAATGTCCTCGCCCAGCGCACCGGCGCTGGCAGCCGTCCAGGACGCCTTTACCACCGGCTCGGCGATATCCGCCTGCCGCATCTCCTGGAAGGACCCCTTGCCCAACTCGTTCAGCGGCGCATGGCCGGAAATCATCACCAGCGGGGAATCCGAAGCCAATGCCGTGTAGAGCGCACCGACACCGTTGGCATGCCCCGGTCCGCCGGTCAGCCAGACGATGCCGACCTCACCGGTCAGCCGCGCCCAGGCATCCGCCATATGCACCGCCGCTCCCTCGTAACGCACATGCGTGATCGACAGCCCGGCCTCGATCGCCGCGTCATACAAGGGCATGATGTGATTGCCGGACAAGGAAAAAATCCGCTTCAGTCCGGCTGCCGCCAGAGATCTCGCAAAAATGTCAGCGCCACGCAGAGTCGTCATCGAGGATTTTTCCGGATACACAGAAACAAAAGGCGTGCCCGCGCGGCGGGCACGCCTCACCCGAGGCGCTTAGGCGCTCTCGTACAGGCGGGTCAACACGAACTCACGATGACCCAGTGCTTCAGCTGCCGTCAGGCGCCCATTGCAGGTGCGGAGCATGACTTCGATCAACTCGTCACCGGTCTGATCGAGATTCTTCTCACGCTGCAGCAGACCCGAGCAGTCATAGTCGACATGCTCGCTCATGGTGCGTACCGTACGCGGGTTCGCGCACAGCTTGATCACGGGAATGATCGGATTGCCGATCACGTTGCCTTGACCGGTCGGGAAAAAGTGCACGACATAGCCGGACGCCGCGCACAGCGTCACCATCTCGGCCGCGGCCGAGGACGAGTCCATGAACCAGAGTCCGGGTTTGGTCGGTGTCTCCGCCTTGTCGAGCACGCCGACGACCTTGCACTTCTTGCCGATTTTCTGGATGTTCCCCAGCGCCTTCTCCTCGATCGTAGTCAGGCCGCCGGCAATATTGCCCTTGGTCGGCTGTGACTCCGACAGGTCGCTGGTCTTGTGGCGCTCCACCACTTCCTGATACCGGTTGAACATCTTCATGAAGTCCTCGCGCACCTGCGGCGTGGCGCAGCGGTCCGCGACAATGTTCTCGCCACCGGTGATTTCGGTGGTCTCGCCGAAGCACATGGTGACACCCAGCGGATCCATCTTGTCAAAGGCGCTGCCGACGGTGGGGTTGGCACCGCAGCCCGAGGTCGTATCGGATTCACCGCACTTAGTTGATACCCACAGATCGCTGATCGGGCATTCGACGCGTTGTAGTTCGGAGGCCCATTGCACATACTCTTTGGCCACCTTGGAAGCGCGCAGAATGGTGTCGTGGTCGCCGTGCAGCTCGATACCGAAGCCGGTCACCGGCTTGCCGGTCTTGGCAATGCCGTCGACAACCTTCTTCGCCCAGCCTTCCTCGATACAGATCACGACGACGGCCGCTACGTTGGGATTCGCGCCCGCACCGATGAGGGTGCGGAAGTGCAGGTCAAGGTCGGCACCGAACTGCAACCGGCCGTACGGATGCGGGATGGCGATCGCGCCCTTGATGTTATTGGCCACTGCCTCCGCCGCCGCGTTCGACAGGTCGTCAACCGGAAGGATCAGCACGTGATTGCGGACGCCGACGCGACCGTTCTCGCGGCGATAGCCCATGAAAGTGGTTTTGCTGTTGATCATTGTTGGAGTCTCCGAGATATGCGGGCTGACCGGCGCTTACCAGCGCTTGGTCTTGATGTTGTGGACGTGCGCGTGCTCGCCGACCTTGATGTCAGCCACGGCCTTGCCGATGTCAAAACCGTACTTGATGATGGTATCGCCCTTCTTGATGTCGCAAAGGGCCGCCTTGTGGCCGATGGGAATGTCGTTGATTGCCTTGACCTTGATCGTCGAGTCGTCCTCCATCACCCAGCCGATCATCTCCTGACCGGCTTTAATGCCCTCAATCACGGCCACTCCGACCATGTCCTTCTTGTCATGAACCAGCAAGTGAATCATTGCGCCTCCTGGGTAATTCGTAGATTCGTGGGGAAAAACCGGAAATCTTGAAGGGAATACTCAAGAGGGCGCATGCTACTCTGCGCTGAATTCACAGGTCAACTAGATGACCTATATGACCGTCGCCCGGCCGTGCTAGACTCGCGCCTGCCCTGAATCGGTATTCCGGATCGGGGCACATTGCATCATCATCGCCCCCTAGTTCCGCCGGGTTTTCCTGATTTTTATTCCATGCATGCCCCCTATCGCACGCGAGAATGACACCCATGAATGACTCGCCGAACATGCCGGCCGGGGCACCGCTATACCGCGAGGTGCAATGGCGCATCACGCGTGCGCTGGCCAATGGCGACTGGAAGCCCGGCGAGGCTATTCCCAGCGAGTCCGACCTCTCGCGACGTTTCGGTGTATCCATCGGCACCGTTCGTCGTGCAGTCGATGAACTGGTTGCCGGGCGCATCCTCGTCCGCCAGCAGGGAAGGGGCACTTTCGTCGCTACCCATACCGAAGACCGCACGCTGTTTTACTTTTTTCATATCGTCGGCAAGGACGGCAGCCGGGAATTCCCGGTGTCAGAACTGCTTTCCTTCCGCAAGGACCGTGCGGATGCCGCCGATGAATCACAACTGGGTATCGTGCGCGGCAGCCGCGTGGTGCGTGTACGGAACCTCCTGCGCCTTCAGGGGAAACCGGTGGTGCTGGATGACATCACCGTCTCTCCGGAACGCTTCAGCGGCATCACCGAAGCGACATTTCGCACGCGGGAGGGAACGATCTACGGGCTGTATCAGGCGCGCTATGGCGTCAACGTCGTCCGCATCAGCGAACGGCTGTCCGCCGCCCATCCGCCTCCGGACATCGCAGCCATTCTGGGCATGGAACAGGGCGCGCCGGCGCTGTTTGTCCGGCGCGTAGCGCACAGCTACAACGATTCACCGGTCGAATACCGCACCAGCTGGATAAACACCGACGGGCACGAGTATCTCAGCGATCTTTGGAAAAACATGGGGCAACGCTGATACGGCTCCCCTCCCGCGAAAACAAAAAAGGCGGCCGAGGCCGCCTTTTTTACCGGCTACACGATCAGCGCGGTTACTCGGCGGCTGTCGGTGCCGGCGCTGCCGCCTGCGCGGCAGGCGATGCGCTGTAATTCAGCTTTTCCTTGATCCGCGCGGACTTGCCGGAACGGCTGCGCAGATAGTAGAGCTTGGCACGGCCGACATCGCCGCGGCGTTTGACTTCGATGTTCGCGATGGACGGCGAGTAGAGCTGGAAGGTGCGCTCCACACCTTCGCCCGACGACACCTTGCGGACAATGAACGACGAGTTGAGTCCGCGGTTGCGCCGCGCAATCACCACGCCTTCATAGGCCTGCACGCGTTTACGCTCGCCCTCAACGACATTCACGCTGACGATCACGGTATCGCCCGGGGCGAATTCCGGAACCTTTTTGCCGAGACGTTGAATCTCTTCCTGCTCGAGTTGCTGAATGATGTTCATCACTTGCTCCTTCAATCGATGACGGTCACCGGCCCTGCGTAACCTGCCCGTTTCCCATAAACCCTTAAACCTGCGACTCCCGGCGGAATTCCGCCAGCAGTTCCTGCTCATCCTGCGTCAGCGACCGCTGCGCCAGCAGCTCCGGCCGCCGCAGCCATGTCCTGCCCAGCGCCTGCTTGCTGCGCCAGCGGGCAATGCCGGCATGATTGCCCGACAACAGCACCGCCGGAACAGTGCGCCCTTCATACACCTCCGGGCGCGTGTAGTGAGGACAATCCAGCAGTCCGTTCACAAACGAATCCTGCACCGCAGACTCCGCATCCCCGAGAACCCCCGGCAGTTGCCGGATCACACTGTCCATCAACACCATTGCCGCCAGCTCGCCGCCACTCAACACGTAATCCCCGATTGACACCTCTTCGACCTTCAGGTGTTCCAGCAACCGTTCGTCCACGCCTTCGTAGCGCCCCGCCAGCAAAACCAGTCCCGCCTCTCCCGCCAGTTCAACCACGCGGGCATGATCCAGCAAACGCCCCTGCGGGGACAGATGCAGCACCCGCGGACACTCCACACCGGCACTGCGCTGCCGCTGAGAGGCAGCGGTGACCGCCTTGCCGAGCGGCTCCGGCATCATCACCATGCCGGGCCCGCCGCCATACGGGCGATCATCCACCGTCCGATGTGCGTTGACCGCGAAATCACGCGGGTTCCAGGCAACGAACTGATACGCCCCGCGTTCGCGCGCCCGGCCCGTTACCCCGCACTCCGTTATCGCATCAAACATCTCGGGGAACAACGTAACGACGTCAAACTGCAACATCAGTAATCCAGCCCCCAATCGACCCTGATCACGCCGGCAGCCAGATCCACTTCCTTGACCACACCGGCGACGAAAGGCAGCAAACGCTCACGCTCCCCTTCCACCACCATCACATCGTTCGCACCGGTTTCCATCAACCGCTGCACTTTTCCGAGATGCGCGCCCTGCGTGTTCACCACGCTCAGCCCGAGCAGATCGGTCCAGTAATACATGCCTGCCTCTGCCGGCGGAAAACTGTCCCGGGGCACCGCAATCTGGCAATTCCGCAAGGCCATCGCAGCATCCCGATCCTCCACTGCCTCCAGCTTTGCTGACAGACCATCACCCTGAACCCGCGCCGACTCGACACGAAAACTGCGCCACTGGCCGTCACTGCCCAGTTGCCACAGCGGATAGTCTTTCAGATTGCCTGCGTGCTGGGTGAAGGTCTGAATCTTGACCCAGCCCCTGACACCGAAGGGCGCCATAACGCGCCCCATCACGATCAGCCGGTCAGGCTGCCTGCTGGGCGGCACTCTGCTTGACGAGACGGGCAACCGTATCGGACATCTGCGCGCCACGGCCGCGCCAGAACGTCAGACGCTCCGCGTTCAGTCGCAAACGCTCCCGTCCTTCCGGCGCCTTGGGATCGTAAAATCCGATACGCTCGATAAAACGGCCATCACGGGCAAAACGCGACTCCGCCACTACCAGATTGAAAAACGGGCGTTTTTTCGCGCCGCCACGGGCCAAACGGATGACAACCATAAATGCACCTAACGACAGAAAGTCGAAAAGGGTCGGATTTTACGTCAGTTTTCGCTGTACAGGCAATAAAATACGGCGGCGGACGAGGTCAGAGCGTCAGGAAAGCGCAACAGTGAAAATTTTCGTAACTAATTGTTATTATTGATATTTTTTTGGGGAACGGCATTATGGGTGCAACCGAGCTGGAAAAATTCCTGCAAACCCGCTTCGGGGAAGTGCCATCCCTGCCCGGCAGGTTGCCGAACGCAGACGAGATCACCCGTATCGCCGGTCACCGCTCGATACGCCGCTTCCGCAGCGATCCTGTGCCTGCCGATCTGCTGCAATTGCTGTTTGCCTGCGCCCTGTCCGCGCCAACGAAAAGCGACCTGCAGCAGGCTGACATCATCCATGTGACCGATACTACCCTGCGCCGGCGTATCGTCGATACGATACCCGACATGGGCTGGGCAATGGATGCGCCGGTTTTCCTCGTTTTCTGCGGCAATAACCGCCGCATCCGCCACATCGGTAACTGGCGCGGCAAACCCTTCGCCAATGAGCACCTCGACCACTTCATGAATGCGGCCGTGGACGCGGGGCTCGTGATGATGAATTTCATCCGTGCCGCCGAGGCCGCCGGCTTGGGCACCTGCCCGATCAGCGCCATACGCAACGCGGTATTCGCGAACAGCGACGCACTGGGACTGCCGGAGGGCGTCTTTCCGGTGGCGGGACTGTGTGCCGGCTACCCCTCGACGCCGGGTCATATCAGCCCGCGCCTCCCGCTGACCGTCACCGTGCACGAAAATCGCTATGACGAGTCACTGCTCAAGGAAGAGGTCGACGGCTATGACCACAGGCGCCATGATCATCATGCCTACGGCAAACAAAGACGCGTGGCTTCGTTCGGCGAAGCGGCGTTCTACGGCTGGTCCGAAGACAAGGCACGGCAGTACGCCGAACCGGAGCGCGCGGATTTCGGGAAATACATCCGCAGACAGGGCTTCAGCCTGAAATAAGACCGCAGGCATTGCCTGCACCCGCCAATCTTCAGCGCATGCCGCCGGGAAACATGCCCTTCATGTTGCGCATCATCTTGGCCATGCCGCCCTTGGACACCATCTTCATCATTTTCTGGGTCTGCTCGAACTGATTGAGCAGGCGGTTGACCTCCTGAACCGTCACGCCGGCGCCGGTGGCGATCCGGCGCTTGCGCGACGCCTTGATCAGCTCGGGTTTCGTACGCTCGAGCGGCGTCATCGCATTGATAATTCCCTCAATCCGGCGGATGGTCTTCTCCTCCATTTGCGGCGCACCCTGAGCCGCCTGGGCCAGTTGGGCCGGCAGCTTGTCCATCAGCGCGGACAATCCACCCATCTTGCGCATCTGGGCCACCTGCTGCTTGAAGTCTTCCAGATCGAAGCCTTTCCCCGATTTGACCTTGCGTGCAAATTTTTCAGCGGCGTCCCGGTCAACCGTCTTCTGGACATCCTCGATCAGGGACAGCACATCGCCCATGCCGAGTATTCGGGAGGCCATGCGGTCGGGATGAAAAGGCTCGAGGCCGGAGATCTTCTCGCCAACCCCCGTAAACTTGATCGGCTTCCCGGTGACATGGCGGACAGACAGTGCAGCACCGCCGCGTGCATCGCCATCGAGCTTGGTCAGCACCACACCGGTAAGCGGCAGCGCCTCGCCGAAGGCCCGCGCAACGTTGACAGCATCCTGGCCCTGCATGGCATCCACGACAAACAGGGTTTCAATCGGATGTACGGCCGCGTGCAGCTCACGGATCTCCTGCATCATGGCTTCGTCCACTGTCAGTCGACCGGCCGTGTCTACGATGACAACATCGTGAAAATGGGTGCGCGCAAATGCCAGCGCAGCCGCGGCGATCTCTACGGGCTTCTGCATGGCATCCGCGGGATGAAAATCCGCCTCTACCTGCTCCGCAAGCAACCGCAACTGCTCGATCGCTGCCGGCCGGTAAACGTCACAGCTGACCAGCAATACCTTCTTGCGCTGCTCCGTACGCAACCAGCCAGCCAGTTTGGCGGCCGTGGTGGTCTTCCCCGCGCCCTGCAGCCCCGCCATCAGCACGACCGCAGGCGGCTGTACGGCGAGGTTCAATGATTCATTCCGCTCGCCCATCAAGGCCACCAGTTCACGGTGCACCACGCCCACCAGCGCTTGCCCGGGCGTCAGGCTGCCCATCACGGCTTCGCCAACCGCTTTCTCACGGATCTGTGCGATGAAGTCACGCACGACCGGAAGCGCGACATCCGCCTCCAGCAGGGCCACACGTACTTCGCGCAGTGCGTCCTGGATATTGGCGTCGGTCAGCCGCGCTTCGCCGCGCAGCGTTTTGGCAATTTTCGACAGGCGGCCGGTCAGGTTTTCAAACATGTAAATGGCAATGCGTTAAACTTGAGGAATGCCGGAAATTCTACCGTATCTGATCACGGCAGCCTTGTACGTCGCCATGACGACGGCGTATTGGCGCACCCGGCAAAGCGCCGCCGAGGCCTCCCCGTCTGCTGCATCAGCCCTTGAGCGCGTTGGCACGCTCGCCTGCCTCGCAGCGCACGGATTTCTTCTCTACCGGACCATGCTCGACGGCGGCGGCGTCCGGATCGGTGTCGGCGACGCCGTTTCGTCGATACTCTGGCTGACGGTCCTGATCTACTGGAAAGGCAGTTTCGTCTACCGGGTCGAGGGGCTGCAGGCCATGATCATGCCCGTTGCAGCAGGCGCTGCATTGCTGCCGCTGCTGCTGCCCGCCGGCCGGATGCTACCGAACACCGAATTACTTGCATTCCGTCTGCATCTGCTGATCTCCATGCTCGCCTACAGTCTGTTCACCATCGCTTCCATGCATGTGCTGCTGATGGCGATGCTGGAAAAGCATCTGCACCATGGCACCCTCCCCGCTGCACTGCGCCGCCTGCCGCCGCTGCTGACCATGGAAACGCTGCTGTTCCGGATACTCTGGGCCGGTTTCGTGATGCTCACGCTGACATTGATCAGCGGCGTCGTGTTTTCCGAGGAAGTCTTCGGTCGGGCTGCGCGCTTCAACCACAAGACGCTCTTCGGCATCGTGTCCTGGCTGGTTTTCGCCGCACTCCTGTTCGGCCGCCAATTCTACGGCTGGCGCGGACGCACAGCGGTGCGCTGGACATTGGCGGGATTCATGCTGCTCATACTCGCCTATCTCGGCAGCAAGTTCGTGCTCGAAGTATTGCTCGGCCGGGTCTGATCGCCGGCATGCCGCGCCCCGGCGGCAATTATCGGAAGGTGCTCTCATGGAAATACTGCTTTTGCTCGGTCTCATCCTGCTGAACGGCGCTTTCGCCATGAGCGAAGTAGCCCTGCTCACGGCGCGGCGCTCGCGGCTGAACGCCATGGCCCAAGGGGGCGACCGGCTCGCCGCAGCGGCCGTGAAACTGGGTGCGGAACCCACACGCTTCCTCTCTACAGTTCAGATCGGCATTACCTCGATCGGCCTGCTCAACGGCATCGTGGGGGAGGCCATTTTCGCCGCGCCGCTGTCACACTGGCTGATGGGCTGGGACCTTGACCGCAAAACCAGCCAGTGGCTCGCCACCGGTATCGTGGTTGCGTTGGTGACTTACGTGTCCATCGTCGTCGGCGAAATCGTACCCAAACGGCTGGGTCAGCACAATGCCGAGAACATTGCAAGGCTCGTCGCCTGGCCCATGCGGGTGCTTGCCATTGTGTCCGGGCCCTTTGTCAAACTGCTCTCTGCGTCCACTGACACACTGCTGAATTGGACATTGAAAATATTCCGCATGCGCTCGGCAGACGACGGTCCGCAACCCCTGTCCATCGACGAAATTCGAGCGATCGTCCTTGAATCGTCAAACGTCATGCCCAAGAAGCACGCGTCCGTACTGCTCAATCTGCTCGAAATCGAATCCATCACCGTCGACGACGTGATGGTGCCCCGCGCACAGATCGAATGCATCGACATTGGCAGACCACTGGAGGAACTGGAACAGGAAATATCCACCGCGCACCACCGGCGTGTGGTCGTCTACCGCGACGACATGGATCAGATCATCGGCACGCTCCGCATCCGCCACGCACTGGCACTCATTCAACGCGAGGAGTTTTCCGCAGACAATCTGCAGTCCCTGATCCGGGAACCCCAGTTCGTTCCTTCCGGCACCGCGCTGTTGTCGCAATTGCAGAATTTCCAGGAACAGCAGGACCGCGTTCATCTGGTGGTGGACGAGTACGGCGAAATCATGGGACTCGTCGCGGTCGAAGATATTCTTGAGGAAATCATCGGCGAATTCACCACCCAGTCGCCGGCGGTATCGCGCGGTTTCAGTCCCCAGCCGGACGGCAGCTATCTGGTCGAGGGCCATGTGCTGTTGCGGGACCTCAACCGGAAACTCGGAATGAGTCTGCCTCTGGACGGACCCAAAACGCTAAACGGGCTGATACTGGAACACTTTCAGGACATCCCGGAACCCAACACCAGCGTCCGGATCGCCGGTTACCCGCTCGAAATCATTCAGACCCAGGATCGCGTGGTCAAAAGCGTGCGTATCACGCCCCCGGTAACCGCTGACGCAGGGACATAAGGACGCTGGCACCGTACCTGGTATTACCGCCTTTACAAAGACGGCGGCGGCGGGCATGATACGCTGCTATGTTGCCGTAACTCATTGGTTCGCTTGAGAATTTTGGAGATTCGCCATGGCCACCGCTGCACGCAAAGCTGAGATCACGGAATACACCTTCCGCTGGGTAGGGCAGGACCGCGCCGGCAAAACTGTCCGCGGCGAAATGCTGGCGACTGGCGAAGCACAGGTCAACGCGGTACTGCGGCGCCAGGGCATCAAGGTCACCGAGGTCAAGAAACAGCGGATGGGCATGGGCGGCACGGTGACCGAAAAGGACATCACGCTGTTTACCCGTCAGTTGGCAACGATGATGAAATCCGGCGTCCCCTTGTTGCAGGCCTTCGACATCGTCGGCAAAGGCCATTCCAATCCCGCAGTCGCCCGGCTGCTCATGACCATCAAGTCGGACGTGGAAACAGGCATGAGCCTGAAGCAGGCCTTTGAAAAACATCCGCTTCATTTCGATGCGCTGTTCTGCAATCTGGTGGGGGCAGGTGAGGCCGCCGGTATTCTGGAAAGCCTGCTGGACCGGCTGGCAACCTACAAAGAAAAAATTCTCGCCATCAAGAGCAAGATCAAGTCGGCGCTGTTTTACCCGATCGCGATTATCGTAGTGGCCTTGGTCATCACAGCCATCATCATGATCTTCGTGATCCCGGCCTTCAAGAACGTGTTTGCGAGCTTCGGCGCCGATCTGCCGACACCGACGCTGGTGGTCATGGCCATTTCGGATTTTGTCGTTGCGAACTGGTTCGTTCTGTTCGGCGGGCTTGGTGCGGCCGTGTACACGTTTTTCTGGACCTGGAAACGATCGGAAAAAATGCAGATTTTCATGGACCGGGTATCGCTCCGCGTGCCGGTGTTCGGCGACCTGATCCGGAAATCGTCGATCGCCCGCTGGACACGAACGCTTGCCACCATGTTTGCCGCCGGCGTTCCGCTGGTTGAGGCGCTCGGTTCTGTCGCCGGCGCTGCCGGCAACTACGAGTACTACGTCGCCACCAAGAAAATCCAGGCGGAGGTGTCAACCGGCACCAGCCTGACCTCATCGATGCAAGGCGCGGAGGTATTTCCGAACATGGTGATACAGATGGCCATGATCGGCGAAGAGGCCGGTTCTCTGGACAACATGCTCAGCAAGGTCGCGGACTTTTTTGAACAGGAAGTCGACGATGCAGTCGAAGCCCTGTCGAGCCTGATGGAACCGATGATCATGGTGGTTCTGGGTACCCTGATCGGCGGCATGGTGATCGCCATGTATCTGCCGATCTTCAAGCTCGGCTCCGCTGTCTGATACGCTGCCTCGCTGCCCGGCCTGCACAGCCGTGGCGGCAGGCAGCGCCTTCCCGTCCGCTCTCTGGCCACTGCTTTGAATATTTCCACTGAACCGGTTTGGCTGATGCTGCTCGCCGGCGGACTGGGACTCTGCATCGGCAGTTTTCTCAATGTCGTCATTCACCGGCTGCCGAAAATGCTCGAAAGGCAGTGGCAGACGGAATGCGCAGAGCTGACAGGTCAGACGCCGGAGACGCTGCCGCCTTACAATCTGCTGCGGCCGCGCTCGGCGTGTCCGGCATGCCGGACGCCGCTCGGCGTGCACCACAACATCCCCCTCATCAGCTTCCTGGTCCTCAGAGGAAAATGCGCATTCTGCGGCCACCGTATCAGCAGCCGATATCCCGTGGTCGAAGCCCTCACCGGCGCGCTGTCCGTGCTGGTCGCCTGGCAATTCGGCTGGAGCTGGCAGACCGCCGCAGCCTTGCTGTTCGTTTGGGTACTGATTGCACTCACCTTCATTGATCTCGACACTTTTCTGCTTCCTGACAGCCTGACCCTGCCACTGCTCTGGGCCGGGCTGCTGTTCAATGTCAGCGGTGGTTTTGCCACGCTCGCGGACGCCGTCATCGGTGCCGCCGCAGGTTATCTGTCCTTATGGACTGTCTACTGGGTATTCAAATGGGCAACCGGCAAGGAAGGCATGGGATTCGGGGATTTCAAGCTTCTCGCGGCGATCGGCGCCTGGCTGGGCTGGCAATTGCTGCCGGTCACCATCCTCCTGTCCTCTTGCGTCGGCGCAGTCATCGGTTTGACGATGATCGCGATGCGCGGTGGCGACCGCAACACCGCAATTCCCTTCGGCCCGTATCTGGCTGTTGCCGGCGTGATCGCATTGTTTGAGGGCAGCACGCTGAATCGCATGCTGTTCAGCGGCCTCTGATCACATGTTCTGTGTCGGTTTGACCGGCGGCATCGGTTCCGGAAAATCCGCTGCCGCCGACATGTTCAAAGCTCTCGGCGCTGCCATTGTCGATACCGACGTCATCGCCCGCCAATTGACCGCCCCCTGCGGCAGCGCCATCCCTGCGCTGCGCGCCGCCTTCGGTGATGCAATCCTCGCCGCCGACGGTGCTCTCGACCGCAACCGGATGCGAGCTCTGGCTTTTTCGTCGGCGGATGCCAAAGGTCGCCTCGAACAGATCCTCCATCCGATGATCCGTGCGGAATCCCGGCGGCAGGTCGGGGAGGCGGATGGCGCCTACGTCGTTCTGGTTGTGCCGCTGCTCGTCGAGACCGGCAGCTATCGCGACATCGTGAAACGCATCGTGGTTGTCGACTGCGAGGAGCAGACACAAATCCGTCGCACGATGGCGCGCAGCGGACTCGATGAATCCGCCGTGCACGCCGTCATGCGTGCCCAGGCCACACGCAGCCAACGGCTGGCCGCGGCCGATGACGTCATTCGTAACGAGGCCGGGCTCGACGAGTTGCAGAAACAGGTCGCAGCACTTGACCGGCTCTACCGCCAGTTGCCTGACGGCACCTCGCCCCGGGAATCGACGCCCGGAAACGCCAGCTAACCCTTTATTTTTCTGGGGTTTTGACCGATACTGCGGTTATTTTGTCAACTCTCGGCCGGCACCCGGAACGTGATCGTTTACGAACACCCGCTCAGCGAACGCATCCGGACACTGCTCCGGCTGGAAGACCTGTTCGAGCGTTTCGACTATTTCCGGAACAAGTCTGACGGCGCAGAGCACCATATCGCCCTGCTGCTGATCTTTGAAGTCCTCGAGGTCGCCAGCCGCGCTGATCTCAAGTCCGATCTGTTGCAGGAACTCGAACGGCAGAAACAGACGCTCGACGCCTTGCGCGACAACCCGGACATCTCGGAGGACGCGCTGGACAACGTGTTATGGCAGATTGATCAGATCTCGACGCGATTGTTCCAGTCTTCCGGAAAAGTCGGTCAGGAACTGCGCGAGAACGAGTGGCTGATGAGTATCAAGCAGCGCACCGGCATTCCCGGCGGTGTCTGCGAATTTGACCTGCCCTCCTACCATTACTGGCAACAGCATGACGTGGCGCAACGGCAGCACGATCTGGAATTATGGCTGTCACCGTTTTTGCCGATCCGCGACGGCATACGGATAGTACTCAGACTGCTGCGGGAAAGCGGCAAGACTTCCACGCAGATTGCCCATCAGGGGACGTACCAGCAGATGATGGCGGGACGCCTCGCGCAAATGCTGCGCCTGCGGTTATCCCGGGAGTACGTGTGCGTGCCGGAAATCAGCGCCAACAAATATGCGCTGAACATCCGCTTTACCACACAGGAAGGGCTGCAGCGGCCAAAAGTCGCCGATACCGATGTCGAGTTCGAACTCACGTTCTGCAACCTCTGACAGCAGACCACCGCTAACGGTCGCCTGCCCGCACTGCGGCGCACGGGTACTGTGGCGCGCGGAGAACCGGTTCCGGCCATTCTGCTCTGAGCGGTGCAAGATGGCCGATCTCGGCGCCTGGGCCAACGAACAGTATCGCGTGCCGGTCGTTGAAGCGGATGACAGCATGCCCGATGCAGATGCATCACCTGCGCCGAACTGACTAGATCCACGCCCCGCGTATCATTGCAATCCCGTGGGCGCCGTGACGACGCGCGGTCTCCAGATCGTTCATACGCAACCCGCCCAGCGCATACACCGGCAGCCGGGCATTTCGCGCAATCTGTTCAAATGCCGCCCAGCCCAGCGGTTGCGCATCCGGGTGTGTCGCCGTTGGAGCAACCGGACCCAGAACCACAAAATCCAGTTTCAGTGCCTCAGCGCGGCGAATGTCCTCCGCAGAATGGCAGGAGGCGGCCACGAGCGGTAAGGGCGCGCGCTGCGCCGCCGCGGTCAACTGTTGCGCGGTCCAGTGCACACCATCCGCGTCAAGCGACTCCGCCAGCCCGGCGTCTCCGTTGACAAGGACGTTTGCGCCATAGCGGCGGGCGAGTGACAGTAGCGTTGCCGCGTGAGCACGCCGCATTGCACCGGGCCAGTGCTTCGACCGGATCTGTAAAAGACGCAAACCTGACTGCAGCGCCCGCTCGATCCTCGGCGGTGCCTGCTCCACTTCACGTTCATCGAAATCGGCAATTCCGTAGACCAGCGGCAGCGCCAAGGCACGCAACACGGGGCCGTTGGCCGGCAGCAAAGGCGAAACGGAAAGACGGCCAGTTTGCTGCCAGGCAAACCGCTGATTTTCGCGGCCATGCAACTCCCCCGCCCACGCGGTGACCCGATAAAAAAGCAGCCGGACGTCCGCGTGCGCGTAGTCGAATTCCTGCGTAATCCAGGGGAAAGACGCCTCCACGAAAATGCCGAGCTCTTCATGCAGCTCACGCGCCAGCGCCGCCTCCGGGGTCTCTCCCGCTTCGACCTTGCCGCCGGGAAACTCCCAGTAGCCTTCATAGACTTTTCCGGACGGACGCTGCGCGAGCAGAAAACTGCCGTCGCCGCGCTCGATCACAGCCGCGACGACGGCAATGCGCGGCCGGTTCATGTTCCAGATGAGGCCTAGCGGCCCCTGCGACTGGCGCGTTTGCGGCCCGCCCAATCGCGTGCAAACTGCCAGGCAACGCGTCCGCTGCGGGACCCGCGCGTCAGCGACCACTGCAGCGCTGCCGCATCCGCGTCGGCACCGGCAGCCGTCTTGAAATGCCGAAGCCAGATGCGGACGATACGCAGATATTCATCCTGGTCGAACGGATAGAAAGACACCCAGAGCCCGAAGCGCTCCGACAACGACACCTTCTCCTCGCTGGTTTCCCCAGGATGTATCTCTTCACCGACGTGGCGATATTCGAGATTCTCCTGCATGAATTCAGGCATCAGATGACGCCTGTTCGAGGTGGCATATACCAGACAGTTATCGGATGCGGCTGCGAGTGATCCATCGAGGACCACTTTCAGCGCCTTGTAACCGGCCTCATCGGACTCGAAGGACAAATCATCGCAGTACAGAATGAATCGCTCCCTGCGTTCACCGATCAACTCCACAATTTCAGGCAAATCGGTCAGGTCGCGCTTCTCCACTTCGATCACGCGCAGTCCGCGTGTGGCATAGCGGTTCAGCAGCGCCTTTACCAGGGAAGACTTGCCGGTGCCTCGCGCGCCGGTCAACAGCACATTGTTGGCCGGATGCCCCTCGACAAACTGGCGAGTATTCTGCTCAACCAGCCGCTTCTGGTCGTCAATGCCGTAAAGATCGTCGAGATCAATCCGGTGAACATGGTGGATCGGCTCAAGATAGCCGCGCCCGTTTTTATTGCGCCAGCGCAGCGCTGTCACCTGCTTCCAGTCGATCGGCGCTGCCGCTGCCGGCAGCCATGTCGCGAGTTGTCCCAGCACGTCCGACAATTGTTCGAGCACGACATCAAGATTCACCGGCGGACGGGTTGGCGCTGCATGCTGTTTTTTCATAACTTGTTGGTTTTATTGAAAAATCAGCTTCTGTAATCAGCGTTGATGCTGACGTAATCATGCGACAGGTCGCAGGTCCACATCGTCACCGCCTGTTTGCCGCGGTTCAGCACCACACGCACCGTGATCTCGCTCTGCTTCATGACGCGCTGGCCGTCGGCCTCCT
>Ga0129336_10000906_pt1 | contig 17548 bp, 19 predicted proteins | sample CPB6_02_DNA_FD_96878 | JGI IMG/M metagenome (GOLD analysis project Ga0129336, IMG submission 96878) | Freshwater to marine salinity gradient microbial communities from Chesapeake Bay, USA - CPBay_Sum_0.6_0.2_DNA | ecosystem: Environmental > Aquatic > Marine > Coastal | place: USA: Chesapeake... | reverse complement strand
TCTTCTTTACTTACTCTATCAATATAGAAATCAGACTTCATTCAAGTTGCTTACAATCCATCATATATTCTACAGTATTTGCTACGTCATTCATTGCATCACGAAGAAATGGTCGTTGTCCACTTTCTTGTCGAACAATTGGACGAGCATCATCAGTCAAAGTCCAACGCCACTGCTTCATTTCTTTACAATACCAAAGATTAATTTTCATGCTTGAAATATTCCAATCGAATCCAGTTGAGGAGGGTATTATAGGAATAAATTGCTGCTTCATTGCAGTTATTTTTTTCCATATCATAGACATAATACTCTAGTGCTTCAATGACCATTTGGCGGTCTTTTTGTGAAATAAGTGACATTGGAGTTAATAAACTCAGAGCCCCCGATCTGATTTGAACAGACGACCGGCGGTTTACAAAACCGCTGCTCTACCACTGAGCTACAAGGGCAAGTTAATCTTGAGGCAGACACTCTGGATTTTCCAGTTCAAGTTCGAACATAAGAGGATGGCATTGCTCATCAATCAAATAGAATGATGTTCTATACAAATCTTCTGGTTCGTAACGTCTTTCTTTGTCAGCCACATTGATTAGATCCAGATCAAATATAGATTCATCTGGAAGTTCATCAAAAGTAAATGGTACACCTTCGATGAAATACATGAGAACGATTTGTTGTCCTTGATTGTACCAGACGTATCTGGCATCAATACGGTATTTCATAGGATGCATCCTACTTTTGTTTATTTAGAGGATAAACCTCATACCCGTGGACAGATTCGAACTGTCGCTTGAACGATTTTAAGTCGTTTGCCTCTTCCGCTGGGCTACACGGGCAAGAAACTCATTCTACCACATATGTGGGAGGATGTAAACGGCAGTATTCATTAAATGTAATCTTCATCTCTTTATTGGTCAGACCACAGTTTTTAGCTGCCGTTGGAATGTTCCACTTTGCTTGGAATAACATTTCCATGGATTGTCTTGTTTCAGGTCTCATAGAGGACTTGCATAAGAAAGAACATCTTCACCAACAGTATCACGAACAAAGTTTAGCACATTCATGAACTCTTCGACAGTATCACACTTGACTTCCTTTTCGGATCCTTCGGTGGAGTACAGATATACTGTGCGTTTCACAGGATCCACAACGCAGCGTGACAGAAATTCGTCTTTCATTTGGGATCGATTGATTACTTGGCTATTATAGGACTGGCTTTACGACCTGTCAAGTCTATTTGTTGATGGAATATTGAGAATTGTCACCAGGATACTGGTCACCCTCATATTCCACGATGAGTTTCTCACCATCAATTCTTTCACCATAGATTACATAATGGCAAGATATTGGTCCGCCTTCTCTATTTTTGACAATAATATTTTTACCCCAAGAAATTTTTTCAACATATAATTCTTGATACGAACCAATCGGCGTCAAATTGATTGTGATTGATTCTGGATCAACCAAGGCAAACCAATAGTCTGGAAGATGAATGACATTTGTGTCTTGCATTTTCCCACGATAATAAACTGCAGACTCTGGGCCTTCTAAACAAATGTGACGTAATCTCCATCCCTTTTTGGTTGGATGTTCAATATCAAATGCTTTTCTGGACGTGAGTGTGATACCACCTGCAGTGACTTCAGAAGCAGTTACTGCACCACTAAAATTAGCAGTTGTTCCTGTGATTGCACCCAATGTGCATGTAGGACTACCAGTGATTGCAGTATTAACTTGAATCGTATTGATTTGTGCTCCACCATGTACATATCTTTCACATGCCTCAATGGGATAATCAGTATCTCCTGTAGTACCTTTTGCAATGAAATCTAATGCAGGATCTTGAGTTCCTGATGTTGATCCACCACAACTTTTGTTACCAATATTTTTTGTTACGAGTTTTTCCATCATCCCTCCTTCACATCATAGTGATAACCAGAAATTGAATATTGATCATTATCTCCAGGATAATCCGCTGGAGTTTGACCTTGATACTCTGAAATCAAAGATTCTCCATCCTTTCTTTCTGCAAAAATATGATAGAAACAATCAATCGGCATACTATAGTTTGATTGTAAGTGAATCGCATTCTCATCAACACGTTTTACGATGACACTTTGATGAGAACCAACGGGTGTTAATTGTACACTAATCGTTTTAAAGTCTACAAAATCTTTCCAATAGTCTGGAAGATCAATTACATTTTTATTTGTAACTCTTCCGCGAATATAAACATCATTGTATGGAGCTTCTGGGCATGTATGTCTCAGTCTCCATCCTTCTTTTGATGGGTGTGGAATATCAAAATTCTTTTTAGCAGAGAGAATATGAGTTCCACAACGAGACATTACTTCTGCTTGAGCAATTAAGTTACCTCCAACGTTGACATTATTGGAAGTATCAACAACGCCTAAAAATGCAGAAGATCCATCAATGGCAAGACTGTAAGGATTATTTACGCCAGTGCATAATGCACCAGGGACAATCGGTGGTACGAGTAAATCTGAGTTTGATGCAGGACCCACCATCAGAGTTGCCGTTAAGATTGGCGGTGGTGTTCCAACGATCATTGGTCCTTCAATATAAGAAGAACCACGAATTTCAGTTGGACCTCTTCCTAAAACCTCCGGTTTTCCTTCACCAACAAAGAGCCGTTTTCCTACGGCAATATCATCAAATTGCATTATCAACCTCCAAATTGATTATTCTCATTTTCTGCAGTTCCACCATATTTAGACTTCTTAATTTTGGATGCTCCAGTTGCACAAGCAGAAAGTCCACCATACAAATCTAAGATTGCATTACCGACAACCTTACATGTTCCAGATGAGAAAAACTTAGCAACCGAAGTTGCATTGACTTCTACATTCTTGGAAATAATTTCTACTTTTTCATTAGACTGAAGCGTAATCACGCCATTCTTATTGTCTGCACCACTTGCAAGGAACTCAATATTTTCTGCTTGAAACTTAATTCTACCACGAGTTGCGCTAAAAATGATGTCTCCATTGACACACTCAACATAAAATGCAGGTAGTCCATCTTCAGGATCACTTCTTACATCGTCACCACATTTAATTTGATAAGATCCCGGGCATCGATTAATTGTACCACCCTTTCTACCTTCGTTACCAGTAGCATCCATCGACATATAATGTCTGGTATCGGATCCACTTCTAACCATGAAGGCTGAGATCTCATTATCATTGTGAATGTGTCCAAATTTGATCTCACCGTCTTTATTTCCGTATCTGATTGTATGATAATTTTTAGACTCTGACATTATACTTTACCGACACAATCGATGACATGAATAATCTTGTCTCCTGCTGGAGATGATGGTGGAGTGCGAATTGGTTCTCCATCGGGACCAGTGGTTGAAATGAGATCGTCTTCTGCAACATCTCCAACTCTATTTACACAGAATACTGGAACAATTTTTGCATTATAACCCGTCTCAGATTGAATGTAGATCTCAGGTTTTTCGGTAAATCCAATTCCTGCAGATACAATCTTTACATCCTCAAGTGATCCAAATGGACCAAACACTGGTTCTAATATTGCCCCATTACTTGGAGATACAATAATCTTGTCACTGTCACTATATGCTACACCAGGATTGATAATTTTAACATCACACATATAAAGAACAATTGGGTATTGTGCAATTGTTGAACTTGGTTGAGATGCCAACGAAATAAGATTGCCAACCTGGCCAGAAAATGATGGACATTCAACTGCAGTAATTGATTCATTTTTTGTAGAGATATATGATGATTGTCCTGCTAATTGAACAGTATCCCCAACACGAATATTCATAATTTCTCCTGGGTCATATGGAGTATCCCATGTTCCATCTGCCCTTTGAATGGTCGATTGACATCTTGTAGCCCATACTCTTCCATCACCACCAAGATCTCCATCTGGTGATGGTAAATATCCTGTTCCTGGTTGTTCAATCACAACTTGAGTAACTCCATTCGTCGTTCCATTTGGATCAGAAGCATAAGTTCCATCTGATTGTTGCGAAACTGGACCAATTGTTACTCTTCCGACAGCACCAGAACCTTTTCCACACGCATCTTCAAAGCGAACATAAGGAGGATTAACATAATTAAATCCTGATGAGATGATATCAATTCCAAGAATATCACCAGTTGCACTAATGATTGCATTTGCTGCTGCTCCTTGACCACCACCTCCCCAAAATACAACAGATGGAGGACCACAAAGAACTGGGCCAAGATTGCAGTTATCTTGGAAAATATCAGAAAAGTCTAGATCAAAATTAAAATTATTTGGATTTATAATTGGTTGTGCTGCCGATGCAAATTCCTGCACCTTATTGAAAAGATTGGTGAAATTAAGTGTAGTATTTGAGCTTGCTCCATCCCAAATACTCCACTCTTTTAATTTACCACAAGAAGGTTTCTCTTCGCAACTAAAGAATCCGAGCAATTGTCCAACAAAGTTTAAAAGTTCTCCACCAATATCAAATACACCACCAATTAATGCTTCAATTGGTCTCAAAATATTTGTAAGTGCTGAGGAAATTAATCCAACTAGTTTTCCAAGCAATCCCCCAACAAAGTTATTAAGCAAACACTCTGCGGTATTGATTACCTGATTTGCCATTGAAAGAAGTGCCTTTCCAATCATTTTTAATAGATTGGAAATAATTTTATTGAATAAACAAGAAAGTATATCGTTGGCCTTTTCTACTGCCGATTTAAGATTGGGTCTCTCGTTGGGATGAAGAAGATAATAAGTATCCTTCATCGTGTTATTAATTTTTTCCGTGGTCCACTTTCTAGTCTTATCAATAATATTTTTGAAGAATTTGGAAATATCCTTCGAAGCATTATTAATTTTCATCTGAATATAATCAGACACGGACATCTGCTGCCCCTTATAATTGATTGGTTTTAGAACAGTGTTCTTCCAATCTTTTACTTGTTTTTTAGCATTTTCAATGTCTTTGATTAAATTTTTTATGATTTTTTGTATCCCCTGAAGTTCTGCAGGATCACATTTTGACTTAATTGGATTTTGCTGTTTTCCATCATCTTTTTGTTGCTGATCATTGGTATTATCTTGTGTGGTTGAAGATCCTGTATTTCCTTCAATTGGTCTGTATGGTGCAACTGGAATTGAATAATATGGTACACCTTCACCAACAAAACCGCTATGGGGTTCAAATGGTTTGAGTGGAATTGTTTGTGATAATTGTGTTTGATCGTTATTACCAAGGCAACCAAGAATTACAGGATCTTCTCTATCAATTCCATCACGATAAAATCCTACGACATATGCACCTTTTTTTAAATTTGCGGTCTGGTAACTCGCCGCATGTCCAGAACCCGATGTAACTGGATATATACACTCTGCCATATCCAGACGAGAATTCTCTACATCTCCAATGTCTCGTCCAAAAATACGCACACGAAATCTTGATCCCCAACCGGGAATTCGTCGAGGATTATCCCATTTTGTTCTTAATTCGTTATCTTTCCAAGTCGCATCGTCAACAATTTGCCCAAACCAAAAATACATTGGTTGTAGAGCTGCGTTCTCTTGATTAAATAAAGTTCCTTGCATCAGTCTTCATAGATTCTGCATTCTGCAGCATCTGGATGGGAATCACAAAATAATTCAAGTGGATTTGGATCATGATCTTCATCTGGATGATTGACTTGATACTGTTCTAATGCATCAAGTTCATCCTCAATATGGCGACGACGTTGCGAATTAATTTCGGGATTATCTAATTCGTCCCGATCATCATTAATGTGTTGTTGAATTGTTCTGTTCATTGTTTTAAATCAGAAAGGTTTTCTTCCTATAGACTCTCTCACTAAATTCAACTTAGTGAAAGTTTTATTAGTCGTTATCAAATGAGATAAATCTACTATCATATATAGACCACCTTTTCTGTTGCTTACTGACTTCATAGTGTTTCTTGTGATTTCTGGAAAGTCGCAGTATACCAGATCTCCAGCATTTAAACCAAAGTCTCCTGGTATTGTGATCGATAATTTTTGAGTGAATAGTTGATTATATCTCATTGTTGCTTGGCGAATAATCGCATCTATATCATAATCGTTTTCTTTTGATTTGGTTAGTTGTTCTTCTAAGTTTTTTCCTGGTGGAAGAACTCCTTTCTTATCATAGCGAACAACTACGCGAGTAGACTTATCTTGAAGATTTTGATCCGCTGCAATAACTGGATGTTCTTTTCCGCCCATTGTTTCCTCATTTTCTTGAGCAGTATGTGATGTTTCATTTCTTCTAGGTTTATTATCATAGAAGTTTGTTGCTCTCAATTCAGTTCTGAATAATGATCCAGATATTAATGCCTGTTCTACATCGATTGTACTATCAAAAGAAAACTCTAATATTTTAGCATCATATTCCTCTGGAAGGTATGGGGTTCTTGTAAAAATTAATTTTCTTTTGTACTTTTCCTGGAATAACTTATCAATCGATTTAAATTTATATCCTTTTGAAGTCTCAAAAAATAAGTATCCAGCACTCTTTCCTTTCAATCCAGTTGGAATTGATCTCTTTGCGAGCCATGTACATTTGTAAAATGGTTTTTCCGAACGACCAAGAAAACTGAATAGATTTTCAGTTTCATCAACATCAATTGTTTTTGGAGTCTTTAAGGCATTTGTCAATATTGAACGAACAGAATCTGAAATTTTTCCATCATATCTTTTTGTTACTCTTGTTTCCACGAGTTCATTGTCCAAACATTCTTTTGACCATAAATCAATGATGTAAGTTGATACATTTGCTTCAATAATATCTCGAATTGATTTTATTCGAAGTTGTGTATTGCCAGAAAACTTCAATGTTTGCTGATAATTATCTTTCATTTCAAGAGTGACTTCTTCCCCTCCAGTAAGTTTCAAGTCGCTCATTTCCAGTGCCGAAGAATTATCCCCATTAGTTCTCGTTCCACTATCCACTAATGCAGCGGTTAAACGAATAGTATTGTCTAAGATACTTTCGTAGTATTGCAATTGAACTGATCCTAAGGAGACATCAAGTTCTTTGCCCCGATTTGGAGTGATTATAAATCGAGTTATATTCGATGTTTGTGCGGCTGAGTTGGCAGATTGATATGTCATCCGACTAATGTTGGTATGGTACTATTTACCCCAGGAAAAGCAATGTTAGATAAACCTGGATATGCTCCCATATTTGGGCTTTCAATTTCTTTCAAAACAATTTTTTCCTGAAGAACCACTAGTACTTCTGGTTCATTATATGATGGATTCATTGCTATTTGGTTCGCTGTATTTGAAACTCTTGGAGTTGATGATGCAATATTAGCAGAGGGAGCAGTTGTTGCTGAAGATGCTCTTTGAGTTTTTTGATTTGAAGCTCGTGGAGTATAACTTCCATTATATTCAAAATGCCATGGTTCTCCAGGAACCGTTGCAATCCATCCAAAACGAGACCCGTGTCTTGTAACCCAAGGTATACCACTTGCAACATCAATTGCGAGACCAAATTCGTGTTTCGATGTGCCTGGTGCAGCTGCTGGATTAAATCCGGGTTTGTTTTGATTATCATAAAGATATTTTTGCTCTTGATAAGATCTCCATGCAGATGTTAATGTTATACTTACACCCTCTGTAGCTGCTGCTCTTTTCATATCAAGATATGCTCTTGCCGCATCTGCCCTCAATCTAAATCTACCTTCTACTGGTACAGTTTCATTTTGATCCAAAACTCTAGGATCTATTGCTTTTGAACCAGGAATTTTTCCCGCTGAAGTTGGTCTTCTTTGTTGTATTAATTGCGATTTACTTAAATCTACCTTAGCATTTTTTTTCTGAGGATTAAATCCCATCGTAGAAAGAATGCTGGATACACTTCTAATATAATTTGAATGATTGTTGCCATCACTCGTTGGAGCATATGTTGGAAGTATTGCCTTTAAACCCTCAACTGCACTTGGATATGTTCCAGCGCCCTTTCCAAATTTAGAATCATTATTCCAATTTCTAATATGCTCTTTAACGGCATCATCCAAACTGTTATATGCTGCCCATTGTCTATCTTTATAAGTTATACTTCCTTTAGTTCCCTTTCCAGTTTGTCCAAATGGGTTGTTTGCTTCTCGTGCTAACGCACTTGTTAAATAACCAGATTCGTGCATTGCCATACCAGCAACCAGTTCCGGCATCGCAGCACCATTTTTCTTAGCAAGTTCGTAGATGGTAGCAAATGCTTGCTTTTGCGTCATGTCAAGAGGCAATGGTCCATATTCAATATCCCCATATTCTCCAGCTTTTTCTATATCTTCAATAGTTTCTGATGCATTTTTCGTTTTTAAAATTTGTGAAAATATTCTAGATAATCTTGTTTCAATAGCAATTTGAAAAATATTAGCTAACTGTGTCACAAATCGTTCCGTAGAACTCATATTTGTAGTAATTTGTCTATTTACTGGTATAAAACCACCTGTAGCCATTTTTGCAATAGTGCTTGTCAAATTACCCATTGCAATATTAGATTGGTTTTCAATCGATGGGCCCATCAAATATGCGATTGATTGCCCAAAAGTTTTATAAATTTTCCTATCGGGTTTTTGACCCATTGCGATATCAACAGCAGCGGACATCAAAGATCCAATTAATGGAACTTTTTTCAATTCTGAAGATGTTGCTATTAAACTGTTAAGTGGTCCAGGTTTTTGTGGATTTATTGATTTGGGGAATATTCTTTCAATTTTTTTAGGTCCTCCAATATCTCTTCCTGGATCTGTTTTTTGCTTAAAAACTATGGGTTGACGAGTTGTAGAGACTTTTTCAATTGTTCTGGTTACTGGTCCTCCAACAGGTTTTCCCAACCTTTCAACATTTCCACCAACAGCCATTTTTGTAACCAAACCACCATTTGTTTTTTGTGGAACTGGTTGTTTGGGTTGAACCAATCCTAAAGTCATGATTGAATTGATCATGTCTCTAAAATCAGTCGTAAATTGATCAAAAGTTTTCTGTGCGTTTTCGCCGCCTAAAGATTTTACTTGTTTTGATAATTCATCCTTTGCCTTATAACCACCAGCAATTAGTGCAGAAGAAAAATCTAAAGTTCCAACAAGAACCTTACTGAATGTATCCATTGCTGCAGGCAATAAAGATACAACTTTTTGTAATGGAGAAAGATTATCGCTATAGTTCGTAAACAAATATCCAAGAAAAGTATATCCTAAAAAGTTTTGAACACTATCAAGAAATCCAGTTTTTGGTAGATTTGGTAACCCCAATACTTTAGTTTCTGGTTGTTTTTGTTTTTCAAGTTTTTCTTCTTTTAATTGTCGCTTTTCATTTTCTTTGCTTGTTTTCTTTTTCTTTCGTGTTGTCTCTTTAACCTTTTTTGTTTTGTTTACAATCTTCTCTACATTAATGAGTTTCTTTTTAATCTTAAGATTCAGCAAGTCATCAATCTTTTTATCATAAGCAGCCGCCATTCTTTCGCCTGCTGACAATCTTGCTGGTGGTAATAACTTCTGAGCGTTAACTGCCATGATCTTATGGGATTAATCCGTAGATTTGAGCATTATCAGATCTTCTATTTCCAGGAGCAATCGCAGAGAATGATGGGACTTCAGAACCATTCGATTTTGCTACTGAATTTGCTGTGGCTGCCGACTGTACAACTGGAGGAAGAGTCATTATGCTAGATCTACTTCTAGACATTGGTGGTCCGGGCATTGGACCTTTATAATCTCCTCTTCGTATCGCACTCTCAAGATCTCCGCCAGCTGGTCTTGCATTGAGCATGTCTCCAATAACTGGCATAGTTGCGAATCTAACACCCAATTTTGGAGATCTTTCAACAATTTGTCTTCCTAATGGTGTAGGGCCCGTCCCAAGTCCAGTAGTAAACGACCACCAAGGATTCCATCCTTTTAATTGACCCGCAGATGTTTTAAATTTTCCTCTTTGTTGCATATCATCTTTTATAATTCTTCTCCAACCAGCACTACTTTCATTCGGAATTCTTACATTTCTTCCTTTATTGTACCAATTTAAAAATCTTTTCCAAGCATTTGGTTTTTCATAATAGTTTCTTTGAGTATTTTCTTTAAATTCTGTTGGTGACATTCCCGTCAGTGGGTCAACCATTTGTCCACCACGAATCTTGAAAACATCTGTTGATCTTATATTATTCGCTGGAGGTTGTTTATTGCCACCAAACATTCCCCTTAATCTTCCAATAAATCCACCATTTTGTGCAAATTGAATGTTACCTGCAAATTTTGGACGGTTTGCACTTGGACCACCAAACATTCTGTTTAATCCAAGTAGATTATTTGCCCCGACTGCTCTTACAGTAGAGCGATTCATTACAATTTCTCCGGGTTGTAATGCAGTCAGTTGCGTATCTTGACCTGCTCCAGAAATTTTTACCCCAGTATTTGAATTAATTAATCCACCAGATGTAAAAAGACTTGGAAATAATTTAGGAGTACCATCTGGATTTCTTCCATATGGAGCTTCTTGATTCTCTTTAATTTGTTTTTCAGTTTTGGGTTTTGTTTTTACTTTCGGTGCCCCAAATGGTGTTGGAGTAGATCCGATCATTGCCGTACTATAACCAGTACCAGTCATTTCTCGGAGTTTTTTATCACCAATTTCACCAGCAATTGAAGCTCCTGCAGCTGCTGCTACAAGTGGGAATCTAAAAGCAAGATTGCGGATTAAACCAAGAGTAGTTCCTATAAATCCCCCAAGTGGAGTTAAAAATAAAGCAGCAGCACCAAGCAATGTTGGCCACCAATCCTTTACAAATCTACCAAGTGCATTTACTTTTTCAGCATTTGCAGGATTTGCAAACCATTCGAGTGCTGTTGTAACTCCTTTTCCCAATAAAGTATAATAAAAATAATTAAAAATTGAATCAAATATTCCTTTTACTGGTGCAAAAAGTTTTTTGGCTGCTGCCATAACTTTTTTTGCACTTGACTCTAAAGTTTCTTCCCTTTTTGCTCGTTTTTTATTTTCTTCTTCCTTTCGGTTCTCTTCCGCTTCTTTATTTTCTTCTTTACTTTGTTCAGTTAAACTTAAAGAAATTGATTCAACAGTTTTGCTTATTGCCAATAAAGATTTTACGATTGGTGGTTCTGTTCCAACACCTTTTGCTGCTGGCAGCAACCTTCGCCCAATCGTCCTAACCGATGTTATATTTTCAGCTCTGATCGTCTTTGATTTAACTTTGAATCGACCAACTTTTCCTCTTATTCTTTTTCTTTCATTTGCAAGAAGTGCTTGTTCTTCTACAGGAATTGTATTCTTTCCTTTTACTTGCGCCTCTTTTAAAAGAACTAGATAAGTTTCATAATCCAGATCAAAAACATCCTCAAGACCAACAAGTCTTAGAATCCTTGCATCAATAGTTTCGTTGACTAATTGGTCACGCATTTTGTTGCTGCTTGAGTTTTTCTTCTTCTACATGCTGTTGTAATAGAGCAACATAAATGTCTCGTTCCCAAGGCATCATGTTTTCAATCTCCGTTAATGAGTATTTATGATACTGAATTAAGGAAAAGTTCAATTTATAATAAGATTCCAGGTCCATGTGGACCAGGCCTATGCGAAAAAATTGGAAAGACCCTCCAAAACTACTTCGCTTTCAACACCACTCTTTGGATTCTTAACTTTGACCGTATGAGATAACTTAGGCATGGTCTCGAAGAATGTTTCAATTTGCTTGAACTGAGATGAGTTCATCTGCTCAAGAAATTCCATAATTTCCTTTTTAGTTACATCTGCGGATGTCCAAACTTCATCTCCAGAATAAATTTTATCGACACATGAAGCAACCAGATCGAAGGATTGATCCATTAAATTAGCACCAGAAAAATCAAAGTTTGATTTAATAAATTGATCCAATGATGGATACTTCATTTCCATCATGATAGAATCATCAACTTTGATCTTATTTGTATGCTTTTCGTTCTTGACTACTTGAATTTCATCTACAGAAATTGTAACAGGAACCGTGATGTCTTCATCATCTGGGCAAATTACATTAACTTCAATCTCTTCTCCTACAGACTTGCCACGAATATTCAGAAACAAATATTCAATATCAAAAGTAGGAAGGCTTTCAATCTTAATTCCTTTTGATAAAATACAACTCTTAATAACAGTTTTAATTGCGGTTGTAATTTCCTTCATGTTCTCTGATTCCAGTGCAAGAACAAGAAGTTTTTCTTCTCTAACTAAAAATGGCCTATATTGAATAGTTTCTCCAGTTGATGGCAATTCCAACTCATATGTTGGTGTAGAAATCTTAGGTAAAGGCATGATGTATTATGATATATGTGAGTATTTATCGGGTTAGTCTGGATCTCCTTTAGAAAAATTAGAAGCATTCTCTAACCCAACATAATATCTAGAGTATGAAAAAGAAATAGTACATTTTAAAAGAGACGGTTGATCGTATGAAACCGGAATAGAATTCATACTGATTGGATATGCATTAACAAAAGAATGCACTAAAACATTTTCTTGTTCATTAGCTTGTGAATTATATGTTCCCGTAAATGGAGTGCTAAATCCTGATGCATAGTCTTTAAGTCCAATACTTTTTTCAAATTTTACAATTTTCATTTCCTGAGTATAATAATCCGATGGAAATCTTACTCTACTATTATAAGTCGTTTGATTAATTCCATATGATGCTACTTCTTCTTTTGGCGATTTGTCATTGACAATAAATGTTATCCAATTATGGAAAAATTTCATAATATCATATCTTTCATCCACATAAAAAGTAAAATCTATTCGATCATCATATGATCTACGGTATGCATGTCTTTCCGTTTGCCCCGTATAGTCATTATTAATTTCATGAGTCAATAACGAAGAACCAGGAAGATTTGCTTCAGAGCAAAGTAAAGAAATTTTATCTGTCACACCATTATCAAGTGGATCGAGTGGCAAATCTGTATAATTTAGCATCCAGTTCCGCAATCCTTCATTTACATTTGCAAGATTCCCTGGTATCGGAAATTGCACTAAAAAAAGATGCGTTAACGCAGGTTTTAATATAATATGCTTTATATCCGAAATGGATCTATGAGGCATTACTAAATAGATTTACTTATATATTATGTATATGGGTAATGGCAGAAAGTATTAAGAGTCGCTATCAACCATCTTATCCCAAAAAGTACCAAGGTGATCCCAATAATATCATTTGTAGAAGTAGTTGGGAGAGAGTATTTTGTCGGTGGTGTGATTTGAATGAAAATATAATTGCATGGGGATCTGAAGAAATTCGTATCAAATACTACGATCCCGTAAGTCAAAAGGTTAGAAATTATTTTCCAGATTTTATTATTAAAGTCAAGGAAAGTAATGGTCGAATTAAAAAATATATTATTGAGATCAAACCCAAAAAACAAACTGAACCACCAAAACCAAAATCAAGAACAACAAAATCATACATTCATGAAGTTTATACTTATGCAACCAATCAGGCGAAGTGGAAGGCTGCAGAAGAATTTTGTAAGGATCATATGATTGAGTTTAAAATCATCACGGAAGAAGAACTCGGAATCAAATGACATCAGCAAGAGTTAAAAGACTTCAACAGAAATTAGATGGTTCTGAAGATGCAGAACTCATCATGATGAATATCCTTGAAGTTTTTACAGAATCTGAGTTTATTCCTGATGTTGGCAAATATTATACCTTTATATACGTATCAAAAACTCCAAATATCGAATATGATCAACATCCATTAATTGCTGTGACTGCTGTAGAGCGTTGGGGATTCAAAGGAATTAATTTTCACTGGGGGCAATCACGCAATTATACATGGGAAGAAGTTGCAGGAAAGATGCATGTTGTAAGAAACAATGAGATTGAATATTTACGGTCATTACCTTTTGCAAAATTTGTCAATAAATAGATAAAAAAGTCTCATGGCAACCAAATACATATATTCCGATGGGACTGGTCCAAAGTTAAATGGAACTCAGTTATTTTTTAGAACATTAACACGTTATCAAGTAGATAATAATGGAAAAGTTGTAGGAAGCCCAGTAACTGGTGTTTATTATACTACAAAAGGTGGCGGTAGATCCAGTACAGGTGAAGTTTGGACTCCTGGTGATATAAACAACGGAAATGGGTTTAATCAAGGAGGTTATGTATTTGCTGCGGTCACCACCGATAAAGGAAAAACATTTCGTCCAACATACTATACTCAAAATGATGCAGATAAAGGACTCATTCCTTTCGGAAAAAATGTAGGAGATCCAGTCTTAAGTGCAACAGCACTTCAATCATTAAATGACCCAAATGGAGTTTTGAATCAAGCAATACAAAACTCCATTATTAATACAGCGGTAAAAACTCAACCAGGATTGGCACCACAGTTAGCTGCAAAGTTATCAAATACACAACCAGATCCTGATGGCGATCCTGACGGCAGCGGTGGTGGTGGAGGATCAGGTGGTAGTGGCAACCAAAAACCGACTCCACTTGATACATCAATTGCAGGATCTACAGAACAAACTGCAGGTTCTTATGGTAGTTGGATTTATCCAACTGGACTGGGAAATAATCAACAAGATTATATTCAATTTGAGATGATTGAATATATTGGAAGAGGATCACAATTTCAGAACTCCAGTGTACCTTCATTGGCACAAAGAAATTTTGGTGTTGGAGAAACAAAAATACTTGGTAAAGTATACTTACCAATTCAACCAACAATCAGTGATAATAACTCTGTAGATTGGCAAAATGATACCATCAACCCACTTCAACTGTTAGGAGCACAATTATCATTAAAAGGTCAGCAATCTGGATATACCGAAGCTGATTTCGCTAAACTTAAAAATATATTCAAAGATAATCCAGCAATTCAATCATATCTTCAACAATGGTTTGCCGGAAAAGCAGTTGGAACTAATCTATTCTCAAGATTCTCTGGTGCTGTCGTAAACCCAAACTTAGAACTTTTATTCAATGGTCCCCAACTTAGACCATTTAATTTTAGTTTTAGACTTTCACCAAGAAGTGAGGCTGAAGCAAATCAAGTCAAAGGCATTATTCGTTTCTTTAAAAAAGGAATGGCAGTTCGCAAAACAAGTCAAGATTTATTCTTAAAAGCACCAAATGTTTTTAGAATAAAGTACATTAATGGAAATAACGAGAAACAAGAACATACATCAATCAATAAAATTAAAACCTGCTCTTTGACACAATGTTCTGTTGACTACACTCCTGATGGATCATATTCTACTTTTTATGATAAAGAAGCAACGATGACTCAATATAGTTTGACTCTTCAGTTTAATGAACTTGAACCAATCTTTAATGAAGATTATGATGAAAAAGCTAAAACTTCTATAGGTTACTAAAATGTCAAAACCATACTTTCGCCAAGTTCCCAATTTTGAATATATTAGTCGCAACAAAGACGAACATTACATTTCAAACTATGATAATGTAAAAAATCTTTTTAAGCGCGGAAAGATTCGTGAAGATATTTTTGGAGATCTTTCATTTTTTACCAAATATCAAGTTGTAGGTGATGAAAGACCAGATAATGTTGCATACAAATTCTATAAAGAAACTACTTTAGACTGGGTAGTTCTTCTGTCAAACAATATTCTCAACATTCAAACTGAGTGGCCTATGACTCAGTTTACCTTTGACAAATATCTTTTGGAAAAGTATGGAGATTATGATACCTTGTACAGCGGTATTCATCACTACGAAACTGAAGAAATTTTAAACACAAACGGCATCACAATAATTCCAAAAGGAACACAAGTTTCTGCTGGTTATTCAATTACTTATTATGATGATTTACTTGGTCAAGAAGTCACAAAATCAAACATTGGAAACGCAGTAACAAATTATGATTATGAGAATCAAATTCAAGAAGATAAAAGAAATATCTACATTTTAAAATCAAGATACCTGAATGTATTGTTCAATGACTTGGATGATATTATGGAATACAAAAAAGGTGGAGATCAATACGTGAACTCCACCTTAAAAAGAGGCAATAATATTAGATTATTTGAATAATCACTCGTCAACCAGTTTCTGGAAATACTTCATCGCATCATCTTCATCCTCATCTTCCACAGGTGAAAGATTGGGAAGAGAAGGAGCAGACTTGCTCTTTTGATAAGATGCTTCCAATTCTTCCATTACTTTATCTTCTTTCGAAGGAGTCTGAGCATAGGACTCGTACTCTTCTTCTTCCTCAAAGCTCTGCATACGTGGAGTTCCTTTGGTTCCCAGCACATACTTCAGACGCTTATCCAGATCATCATAGGACTTGAATTGATCGGGAGCAACGATTGCTGACAGGGAATACTCTTTCTTCCAAAGAGTTTCCAGAGCATCATCATCTTCCAGAAGAGGAGCAGACTTATCAAACTCCGACTTGTCATAGTTCCAATAACCTTCAACCTTACGAATCTTCAGGCGGAAGTTAGCACCAGACCAGAAATCAAAAGGATTGATTGGCTCTTCATCTTCAAATTCTGGTTGCATTGCATTCAGAATCTTGTCGAAGATCTTCTTACCGAACTTGAACAGGAACACTTTACCCTCGTTCTGAGGATTTGCAGGATCTTTCACAACATAGATGTTGCTGTAGTAGTTCAGTTTGCGCTTCTGCTTACGCACAGTTTCTTTATCTTTCTCGCTACCGCTGTTCCACAGTTCACGATTGTGCTCCGACACAGGATCTTTCTGACCCAAAGTGGTCAGAGAGTTCTCAATATACCAACCACCAGGGCCCTGGAATGCATGGGAATACATCTTCACCCAAGGAAGATCTTCACCCTCAGGGGCAGGCAGGAAACGAATCACTGCAGAACCAACACCGGTTTTGTCCATTTCTGGTTTCCAGAAACGTTCATCTGCACCACCAGAACCAGTGCTCATTTTCTCAACTTCTTTCACCAGTTTTTCGGTGAGAGAACCAAGTTTAGATTGCTTTTTAAGATTAGCAAAAGACATGTGTACCTCGTGTAAATTGGATTTGGCCTTTGTGTACCCCGTTATTCTAATCCTTCAGGTCGTTTTTGTCAATCTGCTCACGCATCACGTCGATCAGTTTGGACATATTACCAAAAATGATGTTCATGTCCACATTTTCGTCAAGACCCATCATCGTTGCAGATTCTGAGATCTTTTGCTTCATTGCTTTAGCTTCAGGATCATCAGAAAGACTCAAACGAGTATAAAGAACCTGCTGCTTGTTCAGTAATTTCTGAAGCAAGTCAACATGTTTGATCTTATCTTCCCGAGACATTTTAAAGAAGCGAAATACGTTATGATATATTTCTTCTTGCATCTCGGAAATTTCTGTCATCTCAGAACGGACGACTTCGGAATCAAAAAAACTCATTGAGCACCTACCACGATTTCTTTCAAGATTTTTTTATAACGGAATACATCGATATTTAGAAAAGGAGAATACTTTTTCATTTTCAAACTGACAATCTCCCAAATCGGGTCTTTTAACTTCTTGTCAAAAGATTTTGCGA
>Ga0129336_10000905_pt1 | contig 17558 bp, 15 predicted proteins | sample CPB6_02_DNA_FD_96878 | JGI IMG/M metagenome (GOLD analysis project Ga0129336, IMG submission 96878) | Freshwater to marine salinity gradient microbial communities from Chesapeake Bay, USA - CPBay_Sum_0.6_0.2_DNA | ecosystem: Environmental > Aquatic > Marine > Coastal | place: USA: Chesapeake... | reverse complement strand
CGGCAATGTCGGCTCCGGCATCAGGCTTGCGGGCAGGGCCACAGGCGTGACCGTCGATCCGGTGATTTCGGGGATGACTACGTCGGGAGCGGCTGCTCTCCCGAACGGTGGCGATGGGCTCACGATCACGGGCAAGGCGCACGACAACGTCATCGGCGGCACACGCAAGTCCGTCATGCCCCACACGGCGTTCAGCGGCAACGCTGGCTACGGCATCCGCATCGAGGGCGAGGCTCGCGACAACATCATCTTCGATACCTACGTGGGGACCATCGTCTCCGGTCTGAGCGCGCTACCGAACGCCAAGGGCGGGATCCTCGTGACGGGCTCGGCTCGCAACAACATCATCGGAGGCAAGCAGTCCATCTCGCGCCGGGCCAATGTCATAGCGGGCAATGAGGGCAACGGTGTCACGCTTAGTGTGGGGACATCGGGCAACAAGGTCTTCAACAACTACATCGGTGTCTCGCGGCTGGGCAAGAAGATGCCCAATGAGGGCAAGCCCGTCGTCGACCGAGGGCGCGGCAACGTGGTCAAGAGCAACACCCTGCGCTAGCTCCGCGTGTGGGTTCACTCCGCTGAGGCGGGCAGATCCCGATTGGTCTGCCGCAGTCCGATGGACCGAATATCGATTCCGATCGCTGCCGCCAGCGTCACGGCAACGAGGAGTGCCGCAGTGGGCAATTGGGGACCTAGGGCCACGAGGACGACGAGCGCAACAAGGCTGACGACGAGCATCGGCCGCACAGCGCCTCTGGCCAGCCGGGTGAACACTGCCGTAGTTGCAAGGAACACGAGAGCTCCCGAGGCGAGCCCGGCCTCGAGCCAGTCATTCAGTGACGTCGTGAGATCCACCATTGACGCCTTGATGGCGACGGCGATCAGGAGGACCCCCCACACCATGAAGAGGTGAGCGAACGTGTAGCCGTATCGAACGAAAGACGCCAGATCCCGACCGCGTAGGCGATGAAGCGCCGACTCGCCCGGCTGCAACACGGAAACGTAGTAGTGACGCCAGAGAATGACGACAAGCGCGAGGGCGACAAGGACGCAGGCGATCAGCAGCGGTGAGAGCTCAGCCTTCACCGCACCATCCCCGATAGAGATGATCGACTCGCCCAGGGTGATGAGGATGAAGAGGGAGTAGCGCTCAGCGAGGTGCTCGGTAGAGATGGGCATCACCGAGCCAGCGGCGAACGGGACTGCGATCGCCGAGCAGATGCCGATGGCGATCAGCGCGATCGAAATGGTCGGGTCGGGTACGTAACTCGTGACAACAACGAGCACGGGCAGCACGAGGGCGAGAATCCCCATGCGTTTGAGCGCTCGGGTGAGGTCATGGTTGCGGCGCAGGACCCACATGCCGCCGCCCATGGCGAGCAACGCGAGGCCGAGGTAGGAGTATGCGAAGAGTTTGCTGTCGGACCAGAAGGCCTCCGGGATCGTGAGAGCCATGAGAAGCACGAGGCCCATGGCCACCGCGAAGATGATGGGGCGGATGTCGCGACGTTCAGAGCTGTGCAGCCCCATGTTGGCCAGTGCGGTGAAGGCGACCCACACCCACCACAGCAGGATGAGGTCCACCGTGCCGTGCACGATTCCGACGACGGTCCCGTCGGAGGTGATGGTCCGAGAGATCTGCAGGAGCGTGAAGACGAAGACAAGATCGAAGAAGAGCTCGAAGTACTCGACCTTGGTCTGGGGCCTGAGCGCGGGCACGGGGCGATACTAGGTGCTGTGGGGAGCCGTCCCTACTTCTCGGCCGCGGAGGTGTCACTCACGGGCTGGTCGAAGTCGGCGACGGCCACCTGTGCAGGTCTGCGGATGATCCACGTGAAGACCGCGATGATGGCGATCGCGCCGGCGATCACTTCCGCTGCCTGCAACCAGCCACTGCGTGCATAGTCGAGCACAGCGACGCCAATTTGCTGGCTGAGGATGAAGACCGCCATGACGAGGACGAAGTAGCCGAAGGCCTTGCGGAGTTTGTCGGGGTGGATGCGTCCGACGATCGAACTGCCGATGAGTGCTCCGACGATGGCGGCGCCCGTGATGATGAGAGTGACCGACCAGTTGATCTCGGTTTCGGGGTTGATGCTGATGAAGGATCCCTGACCGAAGACGAAGAGGTAGCCCGCGAGCCCGGCGAAGGACTTCATCGCGACGACTAAGAGCGAGGTGGCGACAGCCTTGGGCATGGCCAGGCCCGCGAGGAGCGCAAGGGCAGGGACGACGAGGAAGCCACCGCCCGCGCCGACCAGACCTGTCACGAAGCCGACCACCAGTCCGTCGAGCAGGATGCGGAAGACCGGCAGGCCCTTGTGTGCTTTGCCGGCGACCTGCTTGCGGCCGCGGATCATCGCGACCGCGGTGACTCCCATCATGACCGCGAAGGCGGCGAGCAGGATTGCGCTCGGTAGGCGTGCGCCGATCTGGCCGCCGATGAAGGCGCCGACCATGCCGGCACCCCCGAAGATCAGGCCGATACGCCATACGACGCGGCCCGCCCGCGCGTGGCTGATGAGCCCGAAGATCGACGTGACGCCGACGACGAAGAGACTGGCAGCAATGGCCTGCTTGGCGTCGAAGCCGACCACGTAGATAAGCAGTGGTGTCGTGAGGATCGAGCCGCCTCCCCCGAGGAGGCCGACCGCCATGCCGATGAAGACGGCGAGGATGGTGGCAACGATCATCATGGTCGGTCGATCCCTTCGACTGCGGCGGTGAGAGTGGAGCCGGCGGCGGTCCACTGGGCCTCGAGGCTGAACCTGTCGGCGCGCACGTGGGTCTCGCGCCACTCGACCGGATTGCCCTGGGCGGTGGCCTTGCGCTCCAGGAGCAGGACCGGGGCGTCGGGGGAGAGGTCGAGCAGGCCTGCGATGTGGCGAGGTGCACGCTGTGCGGTGACGCGCTCGGACCCCCCATCGATAGCGACGCCCATGACGGCGAGTTCGGCGTACAGCGCGGCATGGGATAGGTCGCGATCGAGGAGTCCTGACGCGGTCGCGGCGGGAAGCCAGGAGATGTCATGCGCGATCGGCTGGTCGTCGGCAAAGCGGAGGCGCTCGATGACGACCAGGTCCGTGTCGTCTGCCAGTCCGAGTTCGGACGACACCGACGCGTTGACCGTCGTCGCGAGCCGAAGGACATCGCTACTCGGCGTCGCACCCTGAGCGGCAACGGAATCGAAGAGTGACGACAGTGTGCCCAGGCTCTGCCGGTAGACGACGGGCTCGATGATGGTCGGCTTGCCGCGCTGGCTGCGCAAGACACCTTCGCCGCGCAGGACGCGCAGCGCCTCACGGATGGTGTGCCGGCTGACCTCGTACTCCTCGGTCAGGGTCAGCTCCCCGGGAAATCCGGCAGCGAAGTCACCGGCCTCGATCCGGCGGCGCAGGTCAGCGCAGACCTGGGCCCACAGCGGCAGGGGGTTGGCCCGATCGGGCCGGTGCGCTCCGGAGAGGGCGGGGAGGGTCGAGCCTGTGGTCACGCGGTAAATGTACGGACATCCGGACAGCCCGTCAAGGGGCTAGCCGAGCTCGACGGCGGTGGCCAGCCAGCGCCCCCGAACCGCCTCGAGCCGAAGCGCCACGGCGCGAGCGCGCACGGAACCGATGACGACAGCGCTCGCCTCGATGATTCCGGGGGCGGGTGAGGTCACACGCACTGAGCGCACGCGCCGGCACTGCGGGGGACGGTCCTTGCCCGCGGGGTGACGCAGCGCGGCAGCACCTCGGCGCGCGAGCGTCTCGCGGATGTCGCGCGTGACCCAGCGCGTCAGCTGTCCCGCCGGCCGTTCACCGGCGGCGACCTCGATGATGGCCGGGGCAAGACGGGCCACCCAGGGTGCGGGCGCGGGCAGACCCCCAGGGCGCGCCGACGCTCCCGCCGAACCGTCGGCATCGTGATCATCGGGCTCGAGCGGGGTGACCAGCCGCAGATGCCGGGCGGGGGGCGGAGTGGCGGGCAGGCCACCGGGCACCTGCCATTCGAGGGGGAGCGTCTGCTCTGCTGCCGTGACGGACATGGTGCCTCCAATGACGGGAACGACGATGTGGATTGCGGTTGACGGCATTTGCTGTCATTTGGTGTCGGATGTGCATTGCATGTCGGCCGCGGGCGGTGAGTCAACGCGTAGGCTCGCCTTGTGGATGAACCGATCAGCAGCTCTGCGCGCTTCGACGCCCTGCTGGCCGGGATCGTGGCTGACGTTGAGGCCGCGGATGCCGCCGCACTCGACGCGGATATTGCCGAGGTCGAACGTGCCGCGCGGGCGGAGTCCAGGCTTCTCGATCGCCTGCGTGCCCAACGTGACGTGACCTTGGAGATCGTCGGCGGGGGCTTGGTGACCGGACTGGTGGCGGCCGTGGGCCGTGACGTCGTGGTGATGGCATGCGACGACGGTGATTGGGCGGTGCCCCAGTGGGGGATCAGCGCGGTCGTCAATCCGGTTGACGGGATCGAACCGGGCCGTTCCGTTGGAGGAAAACTCGGCCTGGCGAGCATCGCCCGAGCCTGGTCACGCCAGCGCAGCGTCGTGCGCGTCATGCGGATCGGGGCAGCCCCACTCGACGGGACGATCGATGCCGTCGGTGCTGATCACCTCGACCTCGCGGAGCACGATCCCGGCGAGCCGAGGCACCCGGATGCCGTGCGACGTCAGGTGACCATCCCGCTGGGGGCGGTCAGCGCCATCCGACGTCGCTGAGACTGGTGCGCGCCTCGGCCTCGACGTACTTCGCCTGGATGTATCCCTCGAGCCGCTCCTCCTCGATGCGCCACTGGCCGCGTCCGCCGACCTGGATCGCGGGCAGGTCACCCGAGCGCACCAGGGCGTAGGCCTGGGCTGCGGACACGTTGAGGATCTCGGCGACGTCGGCGAGCGTGAGGAAGCGTGGCATGTGGCGATGGTGGCATCCGTCGGCCCGGGATTCCACCGCGTACGTGGACCTGTGGATGACGACCGCGCACCCGAGGTGATCGGTGCACTCGCCAGCGCGAGTCCACCGCGCGTCGACTCGATAGTGGGCGGGTAGCCCAGATCGGGATCGTCACGCCAGATCGGCATTGCGATGAAGGAGTCCCCATGACCCGCGTCCTGTCCGTGCTCACCCGACACTCCGCACCCGACGGCAGCGTGCCCGCGTCGCCTCCGGCACGTCGCCCCCAGCGCGCGTGGTGGCGCGATGCCCGTGTGATCGGTGGCATCGCCCTCATCATCGTCTCGATGGTGGTCGGTGCTCGACTGCTGTCGGGCGGCAGTGACACGACGACGGCGTGGCAGGCGACCCGAGACCTTGCGCAGGGAGCCGTCGTATCGCCCGGCGACGTGGTTGCGGTCACGATCCCGTCGGCCCTTGCCGGTGCCTACGCCGACGGCGCGGGCCTGCCGACAGCTCCGCTCGATCGGGCATTGCTCGAGGGGGAGATCCTGCCGGTCGCGACGGACTCGGTCGCCGCGGATGCACGCTGGGTGACGGTCCCCGTCGAGCCTCTTCACGCACCTATCGATCTCGCATCTGGCGAGCGGGTCGATGTCTGGGCCACCGACGGAACCGACCTCGGTGTCACTCCCGCTCCAGAGCTCGTCCTCGAGGGCGTGCTCGTGTCGGAGGTATCGGTCGACGGTGTGGGACTTGGCGGGGAGTACGGCGTCGTGCTCGAAATTTCTCCTCGCGATGCCGCAGCGCTCATCGCCGCGGCCCGCAGTGGCGGTATCGATCTGGTCCGGGTGCCGGCGGTGACGCGATGACCGCGACACCGATCTTCCTCGCCGTCCCCGACCTCCCCCATGAAGCCGAACTCGTGGAGCGTCTCACCCGACCGGGGACGTCCGTCTCGGTCGTGCGCCGCTGCATGGACGCCGTAGACCTCATTGGCGCTGCTGTGTCGGGGGCGGCCGCCGTCGCTGTGGTCAGCGCGGGGCTACCCCGGCTCGGCCGCGAAACGCTGGCGCGTCTGGCCGCCGCACAGGTCACGACGGTCGGCATCGCCCTAGACGGTGACGATGAGGGCATGCGCACCCTGCGCGCTCTTGACCTGCCGGTCATCACGGTGCCGACGGATGACCTCGACGCAGCAGTTGCCGCACTCGCGAGAGCGACCGAGGGCGGGACGCCCGCGCCGCGACATGACGCTCCTGCTCGCGAGGCGATCGCCACGCGCGGATCGCTGATGGCGGTGTGGGGTCCGACGGGTGCTCCCGGTCGCACGACCATCGCCATCGGGCTGGCCGATGAGATGTCTCGGGCGGGCACACCGGCGCTGCTCGTCGATGCCGATACCTACGGCGGTTCCGTGGCCACGCAGCTCGGCCTGCTCGATGACGTGAGCGGGATCGTGCTTGCCTGTCGGCGCGCGGACGCCGGCGCCCTAGACGATGCGGGCCTGGCGTCTGCGGCGCGCTCGCTCGACACCCGACTTCGCGTCCTCACGGGGATCGCCTCGGCGGCACGGTGGCCCGAGCTTCGGTCCGCGGCACTCGGGCGACTGTGGGAGGTGTGCCGATCGATGCCGGGAGTCACCGTCGTCGATGCCGGCTTTGGACTCGAGCGCGACGAAGAGCTGCTCCATGACACACGGACACCGCGCAGGAATGCCGTGACCCTGACTGCTCTGGAGGCCGCCGACGTGGTCATTGCCGTGGGAAGCGCAGACCCGGTGGGCATCGAGAGATTGATCGCCGGCCTCGACGACCTGCGCCGTGTGGTACCGGAGGCGCCCGTGCGAGTTGTCGTGACGCGCGTGCGTAGCAGCGTGCTCGGACGCGCCCCGGAGGCCCAGATCCAGGAGGCGCTGCGTGTCCACGCGGGGGTCACGGATGTCACATGCATACCGGATGATCGAGCCGCATTCGACCTGTGCCTGCGCGAGGGCCGCACCCTCGCTGAGGTCGCACCGAAGTCACCGGCACGCAGAGTTCTCCGAGAGTTCGCGCGGGCGTGTGCCACTCCGGCCGTGGCCCGCTCAGGGGTCGCTGCCTAGGATCAGGGCGTGCAGATGTCCTACTCCGGCCTCATCGTCGACTGGGGTGGCGTGCTCACGACCGACATCAACTCATCCGTGCGCCGCTGGGCGGACCGTCACGCCGTCGACCTGTCTGCCTACGCCGAGATCATGCGTGGCTGGCTCGGGCCTGAGGCCGAACTCGAGGCCATGGTGAATCCGATCCACGCTCTCGAGCGGGGCGAGATCGAGGTCCCTCACTTCGAGGAGATGCTCGCAGGCGAACTCGCTCGCCGCACAGGCAGCGACGTTGCCGCTGACGGCCTGCTGGCCCGGATGTTCGACGAGTTCGAGCATGCGCACGACATGAATGCTCTGGTGCGGCGGGCCCGTGATGCTGGAATCCAGACGGCGCTGCTGTCCAATTCATGGGGGGACTTCTACCCCCGCGACCTCTGGGACGGGATGTTCGATGTCGTGGTGATCTCGGGTGAGGTCGGGATGCGCAAGCCAGAGCCTCAGATCTTCCACCTGACGCTGGAGCAGATGGGCCGTACGCCGGGTGAGTGTGTCTTCGTGGACGACCTCCCGCACAACATCCATGCAGCCGCCGGACTCGGCATCGCCGGGGTGCGCCACACCAGCTACGACGAGACCCTCTCCGAATTGCAGTCACTCTTCGGCATCGATCTGTCCTAGCGCCTCGATCCGCGACCGTCGCGTGGGACGATGGACTCGTGGCTGACCGTCTCTCGGCACTTGATGCGTCGTTCCTCTATCTCGAGGGACCGACCACGCCCATGCATGTCGGCAGCCTCACGCTCTTCCAGGAGCAGCCGGGAGTGCTCGACCACGAGCGACTCGTCAAGCTCATCCGTGATCGCATCGCCTACGTCCCCCGGTATCGCCAGCGGCTGCGAGAGGTGCCGGGTCGGCTCGCGTCACCCGTGTGGGTCGATGACGAGAGCTTCGACGTCACCTTCCACGTGCGGAGGTCGGCGCTCCCAGCCCCCGGCACCCTGAAGCAGCTCAACGACCTCGTTGCGCGGATCATGAGCCGGCCCCTGGATCGTCGGCATCCGCTGTGGGAGGTCTACCTCGTTGAGGGCGTGGAGGGCAATCGCTTCGCGCTACTGAGCAAGACGCACCAGGCGATGGTCGACGGCATTACCGCGGTGGACATTGGCGAGGTCATCCTCGAGGAATCCGATCAGGTGCGCGGTGCTCCCGTGACGACGTGGCGACCTGCGCGCGGCCCGAGCTCGGTCGAGCTCGTCGCCGGCGCGCTCGGTGATGTCGTCGGTCGCCCGACGGCGCTGGTCGATCTTGTCCGGGAGGGTGTCGGTGCGGTCCAGGGCTCCGTCGGCGATGTCATCGCGACGGTCATGGCTGCGGTCCGACCCCATGAGCCCAATCCCCTCAGTGTTGAGGTGGGCCAGCAGCGGCGCTTCGCCACCGTCGATCTTCGGCTGGACGATCTGCGCGAGGTGCGCCGGCACAAGGGCGGCACGATCAATGATGTCGCCCTCGCCGTGGTCTCCGGTGCGCTGCGGTCGTGGCTTCTGTCGCGGGGCGTCTCCGTCACGCACGAGTCGATCGTGCGGACCCTCGTGCCGATGAGCCTCGCGGGCGACGCCGACGCGGCGAGCCTGGTCGATGCCTTCCTGCTCGATCTTCCCGTGGGCGAGCCGGACCCGGTCATCCGCCTTCAACGGATCGCCTACGACACCTCGAGGTACGGCGAAGAGGCGCGTCCGGTGGGCGCCAAGGCGATGGTCGGTCTTGTGGGGTTCGCGCCCCCGACGCTCCACACCCTGGGTGCTCGCGTGGGCTCCTCGTTGTCGGAGCGGGCCTACTCCCTGACCGTGACCAACGTGCCCGGGCCCCAGACACCCCTCTATGCCGGGGGTGCGCGCATGCTCGCGGCGTACCCGATTGTCCCACTTGCATCGCGACATGCCTTGAGCATCGGACTCACGTCGTACGATGGCGGAGTGTTCCTCGGGTTGAACGCGGATCGGGACGGCATGCCCGACATCGATGTCTTCGCGCAATCACTGCGCGAATCCCTTGCTGAGCTCCTCGACGCCGCACGAGGCCCGCGTCGCCTGACGGTGGCAGAGTGACGGTGACCCTGTCGCATGAGTGACGTGCGTCCAACAGCGCCGCGCAGGGGACTCGTCCTCGGTGGAGGCGGCATCCTCGGAGGCGCCTGGGCCGTGGGCGCCCTGCAGGCGATCGACGAGGTCCACGGCATCGATCCGCGTGACTTCGACGTCATCGTCGGCACCTCGGCCGGATCCGTGCTCGGGGCCCTCATCGGCGCCGGGGTGAGCATCGATGCCCTGCGCGACCACCAGCGCGGTGAGCCGATCACGCAGGGACCGCTTGCCGGCTATCTCTGGGATTACGAGACGGCGACCGGCGGCCGCCGACCCTCGATGCCCAGACTGCGCGGACCGGGATCGGTCCGGCTCATGGCCTCGTCCCTGCGCCACGGACTCAAGATGCCGCCGACGGCGGTCCTGTCGGCGTTCATGCCCGTGGGGAATGGTTCGCTCGAGCGTGTGGGGCACCTCATCGACGCGATGACTCCCTACGGCGAGTGGTCCCCGCATCAGGCGCTGTGGGTCGTGGCGATGGACTACGAGGCCGGTCATCGCGTCGTCTTCGGTCGCGAGGATGCGCCGGCTGCCGCGCTCGCCGATGCGGTCATGGCATCGTGCGCGATCCCCGGATGGTTCGAGCCCGTGACAATCGACGAGCGGACCTATATCGACGGCGGTGCCTGGTCGGCGACCTCCGCGGACCTACTCGTGGGCCAGGCACTCGACGAGGTCTACGTCGTCGCCCCGATGGTGTCCTTCGAGACCGACGAGCCCGACTCCCTCCTGAGTCGCCTCGAGCGGCGCTGGCGCGGGAGCGTCACGCGTCGCTGCGAGTCGGAGGTCGATGAACTCCGTGAGGATGGGGCCCGCGTGACGGTCCTTGGTCCAGGGCGCGAGGACCTCGAGGCCATGGGCGGCAACATCATGGACGGACGCCGACGGCTCGAAGTGCTGGAGACGTCACTTCGCACGAGTCGGAGAGCGCTTGAGCGCGGGGGATCTGGCAGGCTGGCCGACACGGGCTGACGGCTGGAGGAGGCGACGGCCATGGCGCTGCCCCGCGGGGAGGACCCTGCGGCCTCTGTCATGCGCGAGGTCGAGCAGATGGCGACCGGCAGTCCGATCCTCGAGGAGCTTGCGCCGATCTACTACCGCCATGTGCCGGACGACGACATTGCGTCACGGCGCCCTGAGGACTTGCTCGGCGCCATGGTGTCGCACGTCGAGCTCGCCAGTGATCGACCCATCGGCACGGCTCGGGTACGCGTGCACACGCCGACCGACGACACCGACGGTTGGTCCTGCGGCGGACCGGTCGTGGAGATTGTCACTGACGACATGCCCTTTCTCGTCGACTCGGTGGCGGCTGAACTCACGCGCCTGGGACGTGCGTTGCGCCTGGTCATCCATCCGGTTCTCACCGCCCGCCGCGATGTCGCAGGAGCGCTTGAAGAGGTGTCTGCTGACGGTGAGGGGGTGCGTGAGTCGTGGATCCACGCGGAGATCACGCGGGGTGCGGTGCCGGCGGCCGAGATCGAGGCAGCGCTGCGCCGTGTGCTCAGCGACGTACGCGAGGCCGTCGAGGATTGGCCGCGTATGCGCGCCAAGGCACTTGAGGCGGCCGATCAGCTCGAGGAGCATCCGCCCGCCGGCATAGCGGCGGATCAGGCTGGGGAGTCAGCTGCGCTACTGCGTTGGGTCGCCGACGACAACTTCACCTTCCTCGGCTACCGGGAATACGACCTGGTCAGCGACGACGGCCGTGATCGACTCCGCTCCGTGCCGGGGACCGGACTTGGCATCCTTCGCGCTGATCCCGATCACACGCGCGAGGTGGCCTACCTCAGCGAGCCGGTCGCGGCCCGTGCGCGCGAGCCACGCATCCTCGTCCTCACCACGGCCAATAGTCGATCGACCGTGCATCGGCCCTCCTACCTGGATTACATCGGCGTCAAGCGCTTCGATGATGCCGGCCGTGTCATCGGCGAGCAACGCTTCCTCGGCATCTACGCCGCATCCACCTACGCCCAGTCGGTGCGCGAGATCCCGGTGCTGCGTGCCAAGGTCGCGGAAGTCTTGGCCGATCTCGACGTGGAGCCGAGTTCGCACACCGGCAAGGAGGTCATGCAGTTCCTCGAGACCTATCCGCGTGAGGAACTCTTCCAGGTCGACTCACCCGAACTCGCCCCCGTCGCCCTCGCGGTACACCAGATGGCCGAGCGCCGGCAGACACGGCTCTTCGTCCGTCGCGATCCCTACGGGCGCTTCATGTCGTGCTTCGTCTACCTCCCGCGCGATCGCTACACCACCGCCGTGCGGCTGCGCATCCAGGAGATCCTGCAGGAGGCTTTCGACGGCGCCTCCGTCGATTACACCGCGCGCGTGTCCGAGTCGGTCCTGGCTCGATTGCACGTCGTTGTCCGCGCCGCACCCGGCCACACCGTCCGCGATGCCGACGTGATGGACGTCCAGCGGCGCATCGTCGACGCGGTCCGCAGTTGGGACGACGACTTCGGCGCTGAACTCATCGAGCGCGTCGGGGAGGACCGAGCGGCGGACATCCTCGCGACGTACGCCGAAGGCTTCCCGGAGGCCTATAAGCAGGAGGTGCCGGCGGAGGCCGCGGTCAAGGACCTTCTCATCGCCGAGTCCGCGCCCGACGGTGAGGTGCGCCTACGGCTCTACGCTCCTGCCGGTCATGAGTCGCGCCTGCGCAGGCTCAAGATCATCCGCGCGGGCGATCCGATCTCGCTTTCCCAGGTGCTTCCGGTCCTCGGGTCGCTCGGGGTGATCGTCGAGGACGAGCATCCTTACGACATCGCGCGTGTGGCGCGATTGCCCCTTCACGTCTACGACCTCGGCTTCCAATTGCCCGAGGGCGACATCCCCGACATCGACTCACTGCGGGCCCGATTCGAGGCTGCCTTTCTCGCAATCTGGCACGGCAGGTGCGAGGCGGACGCCCTCAACGGCCTCGCGGTGCGGACGTCGCTGAGTTGGGAGCAAATCGTCATCCTGCGGACGTATGTCCGGTACCTCCAGCAGACGGGCTCCAGCCTGGGGCAGGAGTTCGCCGAAGGCGCCCTTCTCGCCAACCGTTCGATCGCGCAGCTCATCGTGGAGCTCTTCGAGGCACGATTCGATCCGTCCCGGGACGAGGGGCGACGCGACCGTCAGGAGACGCTTGCTGCTCGCGCACGGCAGGCGTTGGACGCTGTGGCCAGTCTCGACGAGGATCGGATCCTGCGCTCCCTCCTCGGCCTCGTCACGTCCACGATGCGCACCAATGCGTTCTGTCGTGACGCGGACGGGCAGCCGCGTGATCGGCTCTCGATCAAACTGGATGCTCCGTCGATCCCCGAGCTCCCGCTGCCGCGACCGCGCTTCGAGATCTGGGTCTACTCGCCCCGGGTCGAGGGGGTGCACCTGCGCTTCGGTCGCATCGCCCGAGGCGGCCTGCGCTGGAGCGACCGTCGGGCCGACTTCCGCACCGAGATCCTCGGTCTGGTGAAGGCTCAGGAGGTCAAGAACGCGGTCATCGTGCCCGTCGGAGCCAAGGGTGGGTTCCTGCCCAAGGCGTTGCCCGATCCCCACATCGACCGGGACGCCTGGATGGAAGAGGGGCGAGCGGCCTACGCGACGTTCATCCGGGGCATGCTCGACATCACGGACAATCTGGTCGATGGCGCTGTTGTGCCGCCTGTCGACGTGGTCCGTCACGACGGCGACGACCCCTATCTCGTTGTCGCTGCCGACAAGGGCACGGCGACCTTCTCGGATCTCGCCAACTCGGTCGCCGAGGAGTACGCCTTCTGGCTCGGCGACGCCTTCGCCTCCGGTGGCTCGGCGGGATATGACCACAAGGCCATGGGAATCACCGCACGAGGTGCATGGATCTCCGTGCAGCGTCACTTCAGGGATCTCGGCGTCGATGTCCAGACGGAGAATTTCACCGTCGCTGGGATCGGCGATATGAGCGGAGACGTGTTCGGCAACGGCATGCTCCTGTCACCGCACATCCGGCTTGTGGCGGCCTTCGATCATCGACACGTCTTCCTCGATCCCGATCCTGACCCGGCTACGTCGTTCGCCGAGCGCCAGCGGCTGTACGACCTTCCACGCTCCTCCTGGGAGGACTACGACCGCAGCCTGATCTCGGCCGGGGGAGGTGTGTATCCCCGCAGCGCCAAGTCGATCGCCATCACACCGGAGGTCCGCGCCCGACTGGATCTCCCCCTCGAGGTGACGGCGCTCACGCCGGCCGAGCTCATCAAGCGCATTCTCACGGCGCCGGTCGATCTGCTGTGGAACGGCGGCATCGGCACCTATGTCAAGGCGCAGACGGAGACCAATGCCGACGCGGGAGACAAGGCCAATGACGCGGTCCGAGTCAACGGCAATGCCCTGAGATGCCGGGTCGTCGGGGAGGGCGGCAATCTCGGGCTCACGCAACTCGGCAGAGTCGAAGCGAGCCGTCACGGGGTCCAGCTCAACACCGATGCCATCGACAATTCGGCGGGAGTGGACACCAGCGACCACGAGGTCAACATCAAGATCCTTCTCGATGGTGCTGTGCGCGACGGAAGTCTGACGGAGACAGATCGCGACGCTCTCCTGGCGCGGATGACGACGGACGTCGCGGACCTCGTCCTCGCGGACAACTACGAGCAGAATGTCCTTCTCGGCAACGCTCGTTGGGGAGCGCCGGCGATGATTTCGGTGCATGCGCGCATGATCGCCGACCTCGAGGCACGAGGAGTGCTCAATCGCGCGATCGAATTCCTGCCCGACGATGAGGAGATCACGACCCGTGCGGCCGCGCACCAAGGACTCACTTCACCTGAACTCGCGGTGCTCGCGGCCTACGCCAAGATCGCGCTCACCAGTGACCTCGAGGACGCTCAATTGTCCGCCGACCCATGGTTCGCGAAGTACGCCATCGACTACTTCCCCGAACCCTTGCGCGAGCGCTTTGCCGATCGCATCGCGACCCATCCGCTCCACGACGAGATCATCAACACCGTCGTGGTCAATGACCTCATCAACGATGGAGGCATCTCCGTCGTCTTCCGTGCGTGCGAGGAGACCGGCGCATCACCGGTCGAGGTCGTGCGTGCGGCTACGGCGGCTGTCGCGATCTTCAACCTGCCGGCGTTCTGGTCGGCGGTCAATGCCCTCGACAACGTGGTGCCGACGGTCGCACAGGATCTGCTCCATCACGAGTCCCGTCGACTGCTCGATCGTTCGATCCGATGGTTCCTGCAGACGCGCGGCGGATCGATCGACGTCTCGGCCGAGGTGTCTCGCTTCGCCCCCGCGGTCGCGGAACTTGCACCCTTGGTGCCTGCTGCCCTCATCGGCATCGAGCGCGCCCGACTCGAGGTGTCGACCACGGCCTTCGTCGCGCAAGGTGCACCTGCCGATCTGGCCGAGCAGGCGAGCGCCATGCTCGATGTCTTCGCCTTGCTCGACATCGTGCAGATCGCCGACGCCGTCGATCAGTCCCCGGCGGAGATCATGCCGCTCTACTTCGCCCTGTCCGAAAGATACGACGTTGATCGCCTCCTCGCCCGCATCACGGCACTGCCCCGTGGTGACCGATGGACAGCTCTCGCACGCCAGGCCCTGCGCACCGACCTCTACGGTGCCCTCGCCGGTGTCACCACAGGTGTCGCGGCAGCGTCTGCCCCTGGTCAAGACCTGGAGGAGCGCATCGCGACCTGGGAGGACCTCCACCGTGAAGGCCTGGCTCGCGCGCAAGCCACCCTCGACCAGATCGCAGCACTGGAGACGGGTGACCTCGCGACACTGTCCGTCGCGCTCCGTGTCCTGCGTAACCTCGTCGCCCAGGGGCAGGGGCAGACGCCCGGAGGTGCGGGGTAGGTTCGGGCCATGGTGGCGCTAGACGAGCAGACGATCCGAGCACTGCCCAAGGTGCTGCTCCACGACCACCTCGACGGTGGCCTGCGCCCGGCGACCGTCGCCGACCTGGCTGCGGAGACCGGATACGCCGACCTACCCGAGACCGATCCGGCTGCCCTGGCGCAGTGGTTCCGCTCGGCGGCGGACTCAGGCTCCCTGGATCGCTACCTGGAGACCTTCCAGCACACCGTCGGAGTCACGCAGACACCGGAGGCTCTCGCGCGCGTGGCCCGTGAATGCGCGGAGGATCTGGCCGCTGACGGTGTGGTGTACGCCGAGGTGAGATTCGCCCCCGAACTCCACACCCAGAGGGGACTGACGCTGCCGCAGGTGGTCGATGCGGTGCTCGAGGGCTTCCGCCAGGGGGAGGCCGCCACAGGAATTCGCGTCGGAACGCTTCTCACCGCGATGCGCACGGCCGCCAAGAGCCGTGAGATCGCCGAACTCACCGTGCTCTACCGCGATCGCGGCGTCGTGGGCTTCGATATCGCCGGTCGCGAGGCGGGCTACCCGCCGACCCGTCACCTCGATGCCTTCGAATACCTTCGCCGCGAGAACGCGCACTTCACCATCCACGCGGGAGAGGCCTTCGGCCTGCCCAGCATCTGGGAGGCGATCCAGTGGTGCGGGGCGGATCGACTAGGCCACGGAGTGCGCATCGTCGACGACATCGAGCGTAGGTCCGATGGCACGTATCATCTCGGCCCGCTTGCGGCGTACGTGCGTGATCGGCGTATCCCGCTCGAGTTGTGCCCGACCTCCAACGTCATGACCGGGGCGGCGACGAGCATTGCCGAGCACCCGATTGGCATGTTGGCCGACTTGAGATTCCGCGTCACGATCAACACCGACAATCGACTGATGTCGGGCACAACGATGACTCAGGAGATGCTTGAGGTCACCGAAGCCTTTGGCTGGGGCGTGGCGCAGATGCGCTGGTTGACCGTCAACGCCATGAAGAGCGCTTTCCTGCCGTTTGACCAAAGGCTGTCCCTCATCAATGACGTCATCAAGCCGGCGTACGCCGCTGCCGGGGCGTAGGGTCGTCGCATGAGCATCGTGGAGCAATTGCAGACGTCCGCAACGAATGTCGAAGAGGTCCGCGATGGCCTCGGTCGGCTTCGGGGGGCCCTCGAGCAGACCGAGGCGGTGCTCACCGTCGCTGATGACGTCCTGGGCAGGGCCGATGATGTCCTCGTGGGAGCGGCGGATGCCCTCGAGTCGTCGAAGCGATGGGCTCCTCGGGCCGCTGTCGTGCTCGGTGTCGTGGCCGTTGCGACCATCGGCGTCGTGGTCGTCATGCGCCTGCGCCGGCGCAGCCAGGATGACGACTAGGGCATGGTCAGGCGCCATGCCGTCGATTCGATGGTGAATCCCACGCGCTCGTAGGTGCGTCGTGCGCGGTCGTTGCCGACAGTCACAGCAAGGCCGACGGATGTGAAGTCATCGAGGCGGGATGCCGACCAGCGCAATAGCCTGGTTCCGGCGCCGGCGTAGGACGGATCGGGATCTCGCCAGATGTCGCAGACCCAGGCGCCTTCGCCCGGCCTGTCGACGACGAGGATGCCGGCATAGGGATATCCGTGGCGGACCGCGAAACCACTGGCGGAGCAGATGAGTGCGCCGAGTTTTGCTCCCGCGGTGTACGGCACGAGGTAGGACTCGATGAGCCCCGCTCCTCCGGGCAGGTGATCGGGATGATCAGGTGGGTACGCCGCGAGGAAGGCGGGTAGCGCGTCGATCCACGCCGCGGGAGGGTTGGCGTCCGGGCTAAACGAGTGGATCTCGGGATCGTCAGAGGTGTCGTGCGGCAGGCGAAGACGCATCTGATGGGCGTTGCGTACGAGCACAGCTCCCTGAGCGATGAGGGCAGCGGCCTCGGCCTCGGAGTGGGCCTCGACCTCGCCCGCGTCAGACACCCTGGGGATGCCAGACGGTGGTCGTCTCGACGAACGACATGATGCGGCCGAGCCCTGGGTCAGCACTCCAGTCCGGGGCCGATGCCGATGGCGGCAGCACACGCTTGATCGTGTCGGCAGCCGCCACGGCCATCTCCGTCGCGACACCGTCATCGACGATGCCGGTGAGGTCCAGAGCGTTGACATCGGCGTGCGAGGCCAGCCACGGACCGATCTCAGCGGGTGCTCCGGTCAGGATGTTCACGACCCCGCCGGGCAGGTCCGATGTCGCGAGGACCTCGGCGAGTGTGATCGCCGGAAGCGGGCACTCCGCCGAGGCGATCACGACGCAACTGTTGCCGCTCACGATGATGGGGGCGACGACGCTCACCAGGCCGAGCAGCGATGGCCGCTGCGGAGCAACCGCGGCGACGACGCCGGTCGGCTCGGGCACGGAGAAGTTGAAGTAGGGCCCGGCGACGGGGTTCGTCGAGCCGAGCACCTGGGCGATCTTGTCCGACCAACCGGCGTACCACACCCAGCGGTCGATGCTGGCGTCCACCTGAGCGCCCGCACGTCGCGCGGACACGCCCTCGGCGCGCTCGATCTCATCCTCGAACTGAGCGCGGCGTCCCTCGAGCATCTCCGCGATCCGATAGAGGATCTGGCCGCGGTTATAGGCCGT
>Ga0129336_10000903_pt1 | contig 17574 bp, 13 predicted proteins | sample CPB6_02_DNA_FD_96878 | JGI IMG/M metagenome (GOLD analysis project Ga0129336, IMG submission 96878) | Freshwater to marine salinity gradient microbial communities from Chesapeake Bay, USA - CPBay_Sum_0.6_0.2_DNA | ecosystem: Environmental > Aquatic > Marine > Coastal | place: USA: Chesapeake... | reverse complement strand
TAAATCGGTAAATGATTGAATCAACCACCCCAATGATGATGAGCAAGGTTGCCATCACCACCACACCAAAGGCAATAATGATCTTATTCATCTTCCACACACCGCAGCAGAACAAAAGGTAATTGCTTCGTAAGCAACCCAAGCCAAGAATATGCCAGCCACAATCGCTACGCCAACGCCAAGGACGATCTCATTGAGTTCCTGCTCACGCCGCTTGCGCCTTGCCTCGGCAACCGCATCCTTCTGCATTTGCTCGGCATTGGCTGCGTCCATGTCTGATGCGCGTTTCTTAATGGATTGCCAAACATCCATGTTGTTTGTGGAGAAAAACAAGTTCTGGAGTTCCTGTTCAAAATCCCGCTGAGCCTTGAGTGCTAGTTCAATCTCAATCGCCTTGCCCATTGATGAGCCGCCTTTTCTTTTGGCTTGAGCAACAGCAGCGGTAGCGGTATGTTTTGCTTCAAAATACTTCCCAATCATCGGCCCAAGCGAGGCAACATCATCCACAGTCTTACTTGCCTTCTTAATGAGGGCAACTGCGGACTGGACTGCTGCTAGGGCTGAGACCGGATCAATCATTTTGTCAGCCCCAATTTAGTCTGAATACCAAGCACAACCAATCCAGCCAAAACGATCAGAATAAACCAAAAACCTTTTTTAGCAAGGTCAAGGCGCAACTCATTCCAGAATTTTTCTTGTGCGTTCATGGATTGAATAATAGATGCGTGATACCGCCGATGACCATCATAGTCAACAGTCCCATCGGCATTCTTCACAAAACCATGGGAAATGCTATGCACTTCATCCATCAGTTTGTCAATTTTTTTGCACAAATCTGAAAGGGTTGCTTCTTGTTCCATGTTATTTACTTAGAAAAATGCGATAAAGTTACCGCCATAAGTAGCGGTGATTGGATCGTAATAAATAAGAATAAGGCCGCCGCTACCATTCGCGCCAGTCGCAGGATAACCATCACCAACTGCGCCGCCGCCACCGCCACCGCCATATCCACCACCAATACCAGAGCTATACAACCCACCACGAGCCCCACCGCCACCACCGCCTGAGCCATAAATACCGTAAAGCTCTATACCGTGACCGCCCGCACCGCCCGCACCGCCAGCCGCGCCTGATGCCGTGCTATATCCGCCGCCACCGCCCGCGTAGCCAGCCCCACCGGTAGTACTGTTTGCTCCAGCGCCATAGTTGGAGTTGTTGTTTTGCCCGATACCGCCGCCGTTACCACCACCGTAAAGACCGCCTGCTACACCGTTGCCAAGAAGTCCGGCTGCGCCGCCACCACCGTAAGCGGTTTCGTAGCCAGTAGCAGAACCCGCCACGTAATAAACTTGCCCACCAGCGCCGCCGGTATATGTCGAGCCTACGCCGCCCGCTGCTGTATTACCTGAGTTAACGGAGGTACCCGCTAATCCAGCACCTCCCCCAGCAGAACTGTATGCAGAAAAAGTAGTAGCGCTGCCAGCAGTGCCGTTAGCCCCAGCAGTGGGGGCTGCGCCATATCCTGTTGCACCAATCTGGGAACGGGCAGTTCCAACACTTGCGGTGTCCGTTGCCATTACGCCTGTATTGGATACTAAATTAGAAAGACCATAATAAGTACTGCTAGAATTTTGCCCAAAAGCAAAAATAGCTTTATCTCCACCAAAAGGCGCTCCAGCAATCCACGCCCTTGGTGTACCAACACCCGTTGTGTCTGTAGAAAGAACACCCACATTGGACATTAGGTTGTACAGGCTGTATACAGTGGATGTATTACCGGATACTCCAAAAGCAAAAATACCTAAATCTGCTCCATATGGAGCAGCGCCAAGCTGAGAACGTGAGGTGCCTACACCAGTAATATCTGCACTAGGGCTACCAGTACCAGAAATAGTGTTGGATATGTTAACAGCCGTAGAAGTTCCAGATTGCCCATAAGCTATTAATGCTGCATTCCAATTAAACGTAACAGCAGCAGCGCCATTTCTAGGAGTGCCAACTAAAGTACTACTAAAAGAACTCGTTGCCGTATCATTAAACCATTCAACATTGTTGTAATAGCTAGTGCCAGAAACTGTACCACCAAAGAAGAAACAAGAACGACTAGAACCTGCGCCAGTATTATGTAGAGCAGCGGCGGCTCGCAAAGAAGCCTCGGCTAATGCTGTTGAAGTTACATCCGATGCAATTATTCCAGAGGTACTAACATCATTTTGGATCTTACTGTAGGAGCTAGTAGTAGTACCTCCAAATGCAAACATGGCTTTACCACTAGTGCCATAGGGTGTACCAGAAACGCCCCGACGCGCAGAACCGACAGCCGCAGTGTCTGACGCAATTACCCCTGTTGTAGATACTAAATTAGATTTGCCTGTATTATTAGGATTCCTACCAAACGCAAATATACTTTTATATGAGTTTACTAGTCCATTTTGATAGCCACCAACACCACCAGTACCGGCAGCGCCTACGGAATATGAAATTCCCCCAGAAAGACTTACGTTGACTACGCGTGTATAGCCTGCACCCGCACCGCCGCCGCCCGTACCAACATAGTTAGTTGCGGCTAAATTGATATTTGCTCCACCGCCACCACCACCGCCACCAATTAAGTGGATGTTGTTACTAGCGGCGTTCCAATCAGCTGGTGTAGTCCAAGTGCCAGAACCACTGGAAATCACATAAACCCTACCCTCGCCGGTTCCTGTAAACACAATGCCGGTAACACCAACAGCAGGTAGCTGGTTGTACGACCCAATACCGCATGTAGAGTCGCCATACCATGCAAACGGAACTGAAACAGACGGGGTAGGAGTAAACGTTAAATCTGTAAGTAGCAAATAAGCTAGCTTGGTAACTCGTGATCCGCCCGCCAACGCAATAATAGCGCTAGTACCCGCTACGCTACTATTTAAAGTTAGCAACTTACCGACTTGCCCTTTACCTGAAAAAGCATAGACTGTTGTAATAACAGACGCGGGGAACGTGATAGTCGTTGCTGCTGTAGCGGAGTAAGTGGACGTAATGTCGTTAAATGTGTTCGCCCCCGTAATGGATAACGCACCAGCACCCGCTTGGTTCAGCGTACAAGGATAGGTGTTGCCACCGCCAGCAAAAGTTTTAGCAGTAGCTGCATACAGGCTGATGGTTCCTGAAGCTCCACCAGACGTAATGGTAAATCCAGTGTTTGCAGCGTTGTTAAACACTGTTCCAGCGCTTGTCAGGTTAAGCGTACCCCCCGCAAAAATTAGCGATTTAGTACCAGCAGCGGTAGTAAAGGAGCCTGCGGTAATAAAGTTACCGTTTAAATTAAGATCAGCGGTGGCTAATGTAATGCTAAGTACATTTATAGTGTCGTTGACAGTGACTGTGTATGCACTGGTGACTTCATTGAAATACACATCGTCCGAAGCGGTAGGGGCAGACGCGCCACTGGCTCCACTAGGTGTAGTAGACCAATGTGTTGTACTTGAGTTATCCCAAGTACCAGAGCCACCAACCCAATATCTAGCAGCCATCGTTTATACCTGTGTAGTTACGGCGATAACGTCCCAACGAGCATTGTTTGCGTTATAAACGCAGCCTACATACGTTGTTTTACTAGCGGTAGTTGCCGTGGGCAGCGTAACACCAATAGCTGTATATGTAGCGTTCCAAGTAAGTGTTCTAGAGGTCCCGTTATCCAAAATGCGGAACAGCAGTTTATCCCCATCAACTGGAGTACCCGTTGGCGCGTTTATGGTCAGACCAGCAGCTAAGGCAGTAAAGCAGTATTGGTCATACGACGCAATAGTAGGCGTTACGGAAGAAGCAGATGCCGTGCTACTTACTCGTGGGTCTATCCGCTTGTTTGTCAGTGTTGCCCCACCAGATGGCGATACATAGTCAGTACCGTCAACAGCCGTAGACAATGCCGTTCCATTACCTTTAGCAATACCATTGACCGATGTGGTGATAGTAATAGCCGGAGTAGTGGTCGATGTTGCTACCGAACCGCCAAACCCGTTAGCGGTAGTCACACTTGCCGAAGTTACAGTACCTGAGTTGCCCGCCGCCCACGCAAACGCGCTGCCGTTCCATTGCAAGAAAGTGCTAGCCGATACTGGAGCGGTAACAAATGAAGTAGTACCTGACCCGGTTTGATAGGCTAGTTGATTTGCTGCGCCGCCAGCAATGTTAGTAGCTGTAGCAACAGTACTCCAAGCAAACGCGGTTCCGTTCCATTGCAAAAAAGTGCTAGCCGATACTGGAGCAGATACAAAAGAAGTGGTGTTTGCTGCGGTTTGATAGTGCAGTTGATTTGCTCCACCCCCCGCAATGTTTGTTGCTCTGGTAACAGGGTTTGTGTCAATCAGTGTAGTTACATCAGTGCCAGTAGCAGCAGCCAACGCGCTTGAGCTACCTTTTAGGATACCGGTAATAGAGGTTGTAAGCGTAATAGCTGGAGTTGTAGTAGCCGTAGCTACAGAACCACCAAACCCGTTAGCCGACACTACGCTTGTAGATGTAACCGTGCCACTTCCCGCGCTAACAGTTGCCCATGTAAACGCGGTGCCGTTCCACTTCAGGTAAGTGTCCGTCGTTACAGGCGCATCAACAAATGCACTTGTATCCGCGCCACTTTGGTAGACAATCTTATTAGCTGCACCGCCAGCCACATTGGTGGCTTTTGCTACTACAGACCAAGCAAACGCACTGCCATTCCAGTTTAGATACTGCCCGGTAGCAGTGGGCGCATCAATAAATGCGCTGGTATCTGCCGCGCTTTGATAGACAATTTTGCTAGCCGCCCCGCCAGCTACGTTTGTAGCTTTAGTAACAGCGTTAGACCCGATAGCCGTAGCAATCTGAGACCCAGTAGCGGCTGTGAAAGCTGAAGTGCCGTTACCGTATGCGATACCAGTTAGCGTAGTTAGCCCGGTACCCCCGTTACCTACTCCTAGAGTGCCCGCCAAAGTTACAGCGCCAGTGGTGGTTGTGCTAGGTGTTAGCCCAGTTGTACCAGCAGAAAAAGAGGACACACCAACTGGATTAGAGGGAGCATCCCATATGTATGCCGAGCCGTCCCACTTTAGATAGTTATTTGTTGTCGGAGCGGTAATAAAGCTAGTAGTATTTGCCCCTGTTTGGTACGGAATCTGGCTAGCTGTACCCCCCGCAATGTTGGTTGCTCTAGTTACAGGGTTTGTCCCAATCAGTGTTGTTACATCAGTACCAGAAGCCGCACTAAAATCATTAGTTCCGTCGCCCTTTACTATTCCGGTCAACGTGGTAACGCCTGTACCGCCGTTAGCTACATTAAGAGTGCCCGCTAAAGTGATCGCTCCAGAAGAAGTGGAACTAGGGGTAAACCCTGTAGTTCCGGCAGAAAACGAGTTAACAGTAGTGGCGTTAGAAGTACTGGCTACGACAACAAAATCAGCGGGACTCAGCCCGCTGTTCCACATCACTAGGGCATACTGACCCGCTTCTATGTCTACGCCTGTAGTTGCGGAAGCTTTAAGAGTCGCCGTATACGCCGAATCATTCGCTACCAAATAAACTTTACTCTGCGCGGGAGCCGTGATCACAACAGCGCCTGTTGCTGCGCTTGACACAACAAGAATAGCCTGCCGCGCCTCGTTTGCCCCACCTTGCGTAGTAGATAGAACAGTGCTTGCTGTCAGCGTAGTAGTACCAGCGATTGCGGAATCTACTAGAGACGTTACACCGTCATTAAGATCATCACCCCAAGTCCCAGCAGAGGTGCCGGATACAGGTTTGGCAAGGCCAAGAAGTGTAGTGTAATTGACAGCCATGATGCGTTCCTATGTCTGCGAGTCCTCTATAACAGAGATGGTCTCTACAGGGACAGTTTTCAGTTCGACATGCAACGGGTTGTTACTTGTCTCTAACATACACGCACCGGCGGGGATCAAACCTGAGTTTTTCAGGGCATTCCATGTCACCGGGTTCGACATGGCGTTACGGATTTTAGCAGCACTTGGCCTGCCGTTGGCAATAATCTCGGAGTAAATATCCCTACCAATCATAGCCGTAAACTCGTTGGCGGCGTTGGCTTCAAACATCTGCTCATCGGTGTAGCCGGGAATTCGGGTAGGCTCGGCAATTTCGTAGCATTCTTTTAGCAGATTCTCCAAAATTTCGATTTCCTGCCGGTTTAGCTCGTAGGCGTAGGACATGTCCCCGAAATGCTCATATTCTAGGCACTCAGCTTCCATCTCCAGAATTTCATGCTCCGGGGCTTTGTTGTCAATCAAATACTGTAGTCTGGCACGCTTGGCTTTGCCTTTAATAATCCCTACCTCTTCCAGCCGCAGCGCCCGCTGCCTGCCTTCCAAAAAACCTTGTAGGGTTTTAATCTTTTCCCATACAGTTTCCCCGACTACTTGGTAGCGGTAATTGAACTCAGTATTAAATTTGACTGGCATTTATATCTCCTAATCCCAAGTTAGTTCTGGTAATTCAGCATCAAGTTCGTGGATATTTGATACCATTTCCCGTTGTTTGGCATCAACCGCAGCAAAAATAGTTGAAAGCGCTGCCCAGACAGCATCCCGCAAATCAACACACCGCTGGCCTTCTGTTTGATAAGTTGTATTTTGGCTGCTAGCGTAAGTACAGGCGGTTACTATATTATCGTACCCGCGCGTCTTGGCAAAATTATCAAGCCGTTGTTGGGCTTGTATACCAATACGCTCTTTGGCTTCTGATATCTTAGCTGCGTTTTCTTCTGTACTTAGTACTTCAATAGACCATTGTTGTACCCACTTTTCTCCGTCAAAAACAGGGTTGGTTTCTGTCCGTTTATGCGTAAGAGTGTTAAATTCTGGGTAAGGTGATGGATAGACAGCGTATAGCCCCCAAGAAGCTAGGCTTTCAGGAGATAGACTTGCACCAAAACTTGTATTAGGATTATCCCTAATAAGCATTTCTTTTGTATATGGATACTCTTGTAGTATCCCATCTATTACTTTGACGTAATTCATTTAACCACCAGCAAGTTGTTGCTTTATAACTCCCAACATAATTTTAGCTTTTTTCTGTTCCAGTTGTTCAGAAACTAGCAAACCCGATAACTGATTTGCAAATTCTTTAAGGTCTTCCCTGTCCTGCCGCGACAACAGACCAATATGATCCAAAGCCATACTGTAATTATCAATATTAATCTGGTACATCATAACTTCCTGTTCTCTTGCCTCTAAAGAAACTTTAAGAACTTCTTCACGGGTTTTTGGCGTATCAGGTTGAGTTACTTTTTCATTTGCCATAATTACTCCTTACAGTGGTTAAAAATTAGTTGGCCTGAGTCCATGATAGAGCATAAACACCGCCATAGCCAGAATTAGTTACGGTAACCGGGTCAGCCACTTTAGTGCCAAAAGCTCCATTCCATGGATAAACAGCAAAAGGTATACTGGTTAACGTAACTGCTACAGCTATAAAATCTCCATTGGGACTAAACTTTATATCATCACTACCGGCGGGAGGGAGAATAGTGGGATTAGCAATCTTAGTACCAAAAGCTCCCGTCCATGGGTAAACTGCTACGTAGGGAGATGTACCGGATGATACAGCTATGTACTGCCCATCTGGACTAAATTCTATGCCAGTTGTGTCACCCGGAGGAAGCGTCGCCGGGTTAGCAACCTTAGTGCCAAAAGCTCCCGTCCATGGGTAAACTGATATAAATGGAGTTGTACTGTGTGCTACGGCTATGTAAGTACCATCTGGGTTGAAAGCTACGTCGGTCCCACTGCCCGTAGGAAGCGTCGCCGGATTAGCAACCTTAGTGCCAAAAGCTCCCGTCCATGGGTAAACTGATATAAATGGAGTTGTACCGTGTGCTACGGCTATGTAGTCATCGTTTGGAGTAAATTCTGCATTTATGGCAATGCCCGTAGGGGGAGTAGCTGGATCAGCGGCCTTAGCGCCAAAACCACCAGCCCATGCGTAAACTGTTATATACGGCGCTCCGAAATGCGCTAGGGCTACGTAATCACCTGCATTGCTGAAGGTTACGCCGGTCCCATTGCCCACAGGGAGAGTAGTTGGGTTAGCAAGCCTTTGACCAAAAGCCCCTTTGTTCTTGTCCCACGGATAGGCGTACACAAAAGGACTACTGTTTGATGATGCTACGATGTAATTCCCGTCTCTGCTAAAGGATACGCCCCTACCAAAACTGACGGGGGATATAGATGGATTATTAACTGGGGTACCAAAGTAGTTATAAAAGGGCCAGACCGCTAGGTAGGGAGCACTGCCGTCATATGCAGCAGCCAAATAGCTAGTAGGGATACGCTGGCGTTTTGGTATCGAACCAAAAGCTATCCCATATACCCAACCGGTGGGAAGCGTAGATGGATCAGCAGCTTTAGTTCCATATGCCCCGTTCCATGGATATGCGTGTATGAACGGAGTTCCAGCAGACCCCGTAAATATATAATCACCCTTTGAACTGTAAACTACGGCTTGTCCATTACTACCCATACTAGAGCTAGGACTTGCAACTCTACTACCAAAAGTGCCCGTAAATGGGTAAGTAGAAATAAACGGAGTTGCATCATGTGCCAGAGATATAAAAGTACCATCTGGAGAAAAACACACGCTGTTACCAGTGTTTACTGGAAGCGTAGATGGATTAGCAACCTTAGTACCATAAACTGTAGTCCCGGGAAATGGATAAACAGATATAAATGGAGTTGTAATGTGCGCTACGGCTATGTAATTTCCGTTTGGACTAAAAGCTACGCTCTGAGCATTACCGGTAGGGAGAGTCCCCGGGTTAGTGAGTCTAGTACCGAAAGCCCCCGTCCACGGATAAGTTGATATAAAGGGAGATGTATTGTGTGCTATAGATATAAAACTACCACCGGGGTTAAAAGTTACGGCTTGCCCAATACTCGCAGGAAGAGTAGCCGGATTACCAATCTTAGTGCCAAAGCCCCATGGTGCACTCCACGGGTAAACTGATATATAGGGCGTTGTAGCGTGCGCTACGGCTATGTAAGTACCTAGTGGGTGGAAGGCTACGCCACTACCAACGCCCGTAGGAAGAGTAGCTGGGTTAGCAAGCTTACCACCAAAAGATCCAGTCCACGGGTAAACTGATATATAGGGCGTTGTATTGTGCGCTACGGCTATGTACTGCCCATTTGGGCTAAAAGTTACACCATAACCAGTACCCGTAGGAAGAGTAGCTGGATCAGCGACTTTAGTGCCAAACTTTGATCCGTCCCACGGATAAACAGATACGTAGGGAGATATGTCGTGTGCTACAGCTACATAAGAGTTATATTGTGGTACAGAAGTCCACGCTACTGCATTACCTTGATTTGCAGGAAGAGTAGCTGGGTTAGCAACCTTAGCGCCAAAACCTCGCGCCCATGGGTAGACTGATATATAGGGAGATATAGGGTGCGCTATGGCTATGTAATCATTTTGTGGGGCGAAAGCAACACCCATACCAATGTATGGAGGAGTAACAGCCGGGTCAGCCACTTTAGTACCAAAAGTTGAAGAAAAAGGCCAGACTGATATGTAGGGAGATGCGGCATATCCTAAAGCTATGTAATTTCCACTTGAATTAAAAGCCACAGATTGGGCATAGTTTGTAGGAAGCACGGCAGGATTAGCAACCTTAGTGCCAAAAGCTCCTGTCCATGGGTAGACTGATATATAGGGCGTTGTAGCGTGCGCTACGGCTATGTAAGTACCTAGTGGGTGGAAGGCTACGCCGTTTCCGGTGCCCGTAGGAAGCGTCGCCGGGTTAGCAATCTTAGTACCAAAAGCTCCGTTCCACGGGTAAACTGATACGTAGGGAGATACGTTGTGTGCTACGGCTATATGACTACCCGACGGGCTAAAAGTTACACTAAAACCAGTACCCGTAGGAAGAGTAGCTGGATTAGCGACCTTAGTACCAAAAGCTCCGTTCCACGGGTAAACTGATATATAGGGCGTTGTAGCGTGCGCTACGGCTATGTACTGCCCATTTGGGCTAAAAGTTACACTATAACTAGTACCCGCAGGAAGAGTAGCTGGATCAGCGACCTTAGCGCCAAAACCACCAGCCCATGGGTAAACTGCTATATAGGGAGATGAAATGCATGCTACGGCTATGTAAGTACCGGCTGAGTTGAAAGCTACGCCATATCCTTGATTTGCAGGAAGAGTAGCTGGATCAGCGACCTTAGTGCCAAAACTACCATTAAACCACGAATAGACTGATACATAGGGGGATGCGCCGTGCGCTATAGCTAGATAAGTAGGCGTATTAGCGCCGTAAATACTAGCACGTAATGCAGAAGAGGGCACCATTTATTGTGAGCTTCCTATCCACGCACCATATAGTGTTGTGGCTATTTTCCAAAAAACTAACGTATCATTAGAAGTAAGACCGGGGGCAATATTGCCTAACCAAGTTACCCAAGTTGTAGTGGGCCAAGTAACCGTATAGGTTGAACCATTAGTTATTCGTAAAATAAGACTTTGACCCGCAGACAAACTATCAGTAAATGTAGGATTACCAGAAAGCACTGTAGTTTGAATAGTACCGTTTGCCGGATTTAACGCAATTGATCCTGATGTACCCAGTGTATATACTGTTTCAGTATATCCAGTAAATGTTTTATTTGTTAGGGTTTGGCTTCCGTCAGTAGTTACTGCCCTTCCCGACGGATATGTAACAAATACGTTTTTTGACCCTGCGCCAAAACTAACTAATGATCCACTGTTACTGGACGATAATATGGTGTCCCTAGATAAAGTAGTACCAGAAGAAGTATAGGTGCCAATACCTACTTCCCAATCTCCCGCTGTCGAATCTACTATTGCATAGTAAGTAGTATTACCGTCGCCAATTACAGCAAAAGACTGATAGCCAGAAGAAGCGCCACCAAGTGTTACTGTACCAGTACCGGTGGTCGTTGTGGTTTCTTGGACTCTATCTGCTATAACTAAAGCCATATTAAACCTCTGTATCTATAACTTCCCAACTAGCAGGTGTATCTGAAGAAATATCTTGCCAATTACTTGGCGTATCGTTAGTAATGATATTATTCCAGCTAGTAGGAGTATCCGATGTTGTTACAGGTTGCCAACCGGGTACTGTACCAGCAGTAACTATATTAATCCAGTTTGCTACTGTATCATCGTCTATAGGCATCCAATTTATTGGGAACACAGAACCGACAGAACCGGTGGCTGTTGTACCAATTATGGCCACATTCACGCTGGCTTGCAAGCTGTTTATAGCAGCAACGCTAGAAACGCCGGTTAGCGCCGCACCAACTCCTAAATTGCCAACACTGCCCGTTGCAGATACATTAGTCAGTGCAACCGTTTTAGCTGACGATACAGTACCAACAGATCCAGTTGCAGTTACGCCCGTAAGTGCATCAATAACGCCGTCGTTAACATCTCCTACTAATCCGGTAGCAGTATTTCCAGTAATACTCGTAGAACTGTTGTACGTAAGATGCCCAACAGCGCTATAAGCCGTTACAGAAGATATTGCTACATTGGAGTCAACAGTTCCTGTAACATTACCAACAGACCCACTAGCACTCTCGCCAGTAAGTGCAATAGTTCTGCTAGAAACAAGGTGTCCAACAGACCCATAAGCATCCAGATGAGCTATCGCTACATCGGAATTTGTAGTCCCAGCAATCGTGCCAACAGACCCAGTAGCACTTTCGCCAGTGAGTGCGACAGTTTGGCTAAAAGTAACGTGTCCAACAGATCCATAAGCATCTAGGTGATTTATCGCTACATTAGAGTCCGCAGTGCCAGTAACATTACCAACAGACCCACTAGCGCTCTCACCAGCAAGTGCAACAGTTTGACTAGAAATAACAGACCCAACGGATCCATAAACATCTAAATGCGCTAAAGCTGCGCTAGCTGCTTGAGAAGCAGTTACTGTACCAACAGATCCATTAGCGCTCTCACCAGTGAGTGCAATAGTTTTGCTAGAAGTAACAGCACCAACAGCTGCATACAAAGTAGTAGGAGAAAGAACTACGCCAAGGTCAGTTGTGGCTGTAAGCGTGCCAACAGATCCACTAGCGCTCTCTCCAGTGAGTGCAACAGTTTTACTAAAAGTAACATGCCCAACAGACCCATAAGCATCTACGTGACCTATTGCTATATTGGAGTCAACTGTTCCAGTAACCGTACCGACAGACCCACTGGCGCTCTCGCCGGTAATTGCCCTACTAAGTGATTGGGTAGCTGTAACGCTACCAACAGTGCCGCTGGTGTCGGTATTGGTCAGCGCAACAGTGGAGTCACTCTGCGCAGATAGCGTACCGACAGCGCCTGTTGTAGTAACTGCGGTTATTCCAAAAGACAGGAATGAAGATGGCGTTACATTACCAACATTAGTAGCACTATCAACTGCAAACAGCGCACAAACAGTATCTACAGCCGCGATAGAGCTTACAGAACCAGCGGCTGCAACAGCAGTAGTTGACGCTATATTATTAACATCAACGGATCCAACAGAACTATTACTGTTAACGCCCGAAACAGAATTGTCACTACTGATGCTTACTGTGCCGATTGCCCCCGTAGAACTCTCACCGCTAAGTATGGCGGTTACATCAAAAGTAACAGTTCCGGCTGATCCGTAAGCAGTATTTCCGCTAATAACAACCGCTATTGTCTGCGAAGCTGTAACTGAGCCAACAGATCCAGCAGCACTCTCACCAGTAATCGTGGCTGCTGTATTAGCTACTACTGAACCCGCAGTGCCGTAGGCATCTACGTAACTTAAAGCTGCGCTAGCTGCTTGAGAAGCAGTTACTGTACCAACAGACCCACTAGCGCTCTCACCAGCAAGTGCGACAGTTTGACTAGAAATAACAGACCCAACGGATCCATAAGCATCTAGGTGATCTACCGCTACATTGGAGTCCGCAGTTCCAGTAACCGTGCCAACAGACCCGCTAGCGCTCTCGCCTGTAATTACTGCTGTTGTGCTAGAGGCTACTGAACCGACAGTGCCATAAGCGTCTACATGATCTAGGGTTGCGCCACCTGCTGCTGTAGCTGTAATAGTGCCGACAGATCCAGTAGCGCTTTCGCCGGTAATTGCTACACTAATAACTTGTGAAGCAGTAACAGAGCCAGCCGACCCATATGCTGTATTACCGCTAATTGCTACATTAGTAGCAACACTTGCTACAACCGTACCAACAGACCCAGTAGCTGATTCACCCGTAAGAGCAGCAGTGATATTGGCGGAGACGCTTCCAGCAGACGTAGCGGAACTTACGCCAGAAATAGCAATCGATGGAAGAGTTACATTACCAACCGATCCAGTAGCGCTTACACCATTTAAAGCTACTGTGACGTTTACATTAATAACATAGACGGTACCAAACTGCGTACTGCGTCCTTCAGCGGGAGGAACCGTAGCTGGATCAGCAACCTTAGCGCCAAAAGCTCCCGTCCATGGGTAGACGGATATCCGGGGATCATTGGCATGGGCTACAGCAATGTAATTACCGGCTGGGCTGAAGGTTACGCCATTACCATCACCCGTAGGAAGCGTGCTTGGGTTAGCAATCTTAGCGCCGAAAGCTCCAGTCCATGGGTAGACGGATATCCGGGGGGATGTAACGTGTGCTACGGCAAGGTAATTACCATCTGGGCTAAAGGCTACGCTATTACCTTGAGCCGGAGGAAGAGTAGCTGGGTTAGTGACCTTAGTGCCAAAACCAGAATTACTCCACGGATAAACGGTTACACGAGGAGAATTGGTATGGGCTAAGGCTACGTAATCACCATTGGGGCTAAAAGTTACGCCATAGCCATCACCCGCAGGGAGAGTAGCTGGGTTAGTAAACTTAGTACCAAAACCAGAATTACTCCATGGGTAAACGGATATGAAAGGAGTTGTAATGTGCGCTACGGCTATGTAATTCCCTAGTGGGCTAAAGGCTACACTGCGACCTTGAGCCGGAGGAACCGTAGCTGGATCAGCAACCTTAGCGCCAAAAGATCCATTCCACGGATAGACTGATACGCGGGGAGGATTGGAATGCGCTACAGCAATGTAATCTCCCCTCCCAGTGTATTTTCCCGGTGGGCTAAAAGTTACGCCATAGCCATCACCTGTAAGGGCAGTGGCGGGATTAGTAACCTTAGCACCAAAACCATAATTACTCCATGGATAGACTGATATGTAGGGGGTTGTAGTGTGTGCTACAGCTATGTAGTCCCCCAGCGGACTAAAAGCTACGCCATTTCCATCACCGGTAGGAAGAGTAGCTGGGTCAGTGACCTTAGCACCAAAACCCCCATTCCATGGATAGACGGATATGTAGGGGGTTGTTTGATGTGCTACGGCTATGTATGTGGTTTCGGTATAAAACGAACCAACAGATCCAGTAGCACTTACGCTAGAAAGTTGAACAGTAGAACTACTTTGTGGAGATAAAGTACCAACGCTGCCTGTCGTGGTAACGGCGGAAAGAGACACCGCTACATCACCAACCGATCCAGTAGCACTTACACCATTTAGACCTACTGTAACGTTTACATTAATAACATAAACACTGCCAAATTTTGTGCCGTTACCAGCGCCCGTAGGAAGAGTAGCTGGATTAGCAAGCTTAGCGCCAAAAGCTCCAGTCCATGGGTAGGCTGATATAAATGGTGTTGTATCGTGTGCTACGGCTATGTAGTCATCGTTTGAGCTGAAGGCTACGCTATTGCCCTGACCTGTAGGAAGAGTAGCTGGGTTAGCAACCTTAGCGCCAAAACCACCAGCCCATGGGTAGACACTTATGTTAGGGGATGTAATGTGTGCTACGGCTATGTAATCACCTGCTTGGCTGAAACTTACGCCATAGCAAGTACCCATAGTAAGAGTAGCGGGGTTAGTGACCTTAGTGCCAAAAGTTCCAGTCCATGGGTAGACTGATATGTAAGGAGATGTAACATGTCCTACGGATATGTAATCACCATCTGGGCTGAAGGCTATGCTACGGCCATTACCCGTAGGAAGAGTAGCTGGGTTAGTGACCTTAGTGCCAAAACCATTATTCCATGGGTAGGCGGATATGTAGGGAGAATTATTGTGTGCTAGGGATACGTAGCTACCATCTGGGCTAAAAGCTACGCCGTAGGCAGTACCCGAAAAAAGAGTAGCTGGGTTAGCGACCTTAGTGCCAAAAGCTCCAGTCCATGGGTAGACAGATATGTAGGGGGATACAGCGTGTGCTACAGCTATGTAATCACCCAGCGGGCTGAAACTTACGCCTTGCCCAGTACCCGTAGGAAGAGTAGCTGGGTTGGTAACCTTAACACCAAAACCTGAATTACTCCATGGATAGACGGATATGTAGGGGGTTGTAGTGTGTGCTACGGCTATGTAATTACCAGAAGGGCTAAAGGCTACGCCATAGCCAATGCCCGTAGGAAGAGTAGCTGGGTTGGTAACCTTAACACCAAAACCTGAATTACTCCATGGATAGACGGATACATATGGTGTTGTATCGTGTGCTACAGCTATGTATGGGGTTTCGGTATAAAACGAACCAACAGATCCAGTAGCACTTTCGCCAGTGAGTGCAACAGTTTGACTAGAAGTAACGGACCCAACAGATCCAGTAGAAGTAGCGCCAGAAAGGGCTACATATATATCACCGCCGGTAGCGGTAACTGTACCAACTGATCCAGTGGTACTTACGCCAGAAATGGCAACAGTTACACCGCCGCCACCAGCTTCTGGTAGGGCGGAAAAGGGGGTATCAGCAAATGCTGAATTACCAAACATGGACTAACCCCCTCTCGCTAAAAGAGGAGATTAAGCCAAGTTCAGCAGAGCGGTACCAGCACCGTTAGCAGGCATGGTCAGAGTAAACGTGCCAGAGGTCACAGTTTGTGAACCAAAGGTATGTACGCTGACGGCTTTATCCGATTGAGTGCTGTTATAAATTAGCACGGCATCGAATGCTGTAGTCAAAGTTACACCGCTATAAACCAAGCTAGCTGAAGGGGTCCAGTAAGCTGTAGTTCCACTAGAGGTAGGAGCGGTGGCGTTTGTCACCGTAATCCCGCCCGCAGTGTACCCAGAACCAGACACTTCATTAGTAACGCTGTATGCGGTAGTGCCAGCGCCAAGGCTACCAGAAGCCAAATACAACGCAGCTTTAAAAGTGTCTGCTGTAGAAGCGGAATGCGCTGGGTTGTTGGTACTAAATGCGTGCACTGCGTTGAGCAAGTCAACCTTGAACGATGTGCACATTGCTTGTGAGTTTGCCATGATAAATTTCCTTTAAGCTAACATTGCTGCAATACCGTCAGAAAACACGTTTTGTTTTAGATGAACGTGCACTGAACGATGAACTAATTCGCCATCCAGCCAGTATTCAACCCAGCGGGTAAGCTCGTTATCATTATCAATGGAACCTTCTCGTTTATCAAGCAGAGATTCGTCCATTTCGCCTTTGGTGGTAATCACAATAGCCATTACGCAATCCTTAAAAGTGCATCCGCAACCGTATTCGGTGGAAGTTGCACGGTGAATGAAGTGGTCGTTGTTTTATCAGCGCCAAAGTCCAATACAGCAATAGACCGGTTGGCCTTGCTAGTATTGTAGATTAGGGCGCAGCGTGTGGTAAACACTGCTGGATTCCACACCACGTTATCAAAACTGATGTACGCAGTTGTGCCAGATGTGGACACCGTAACGCCCGAGATCGTATTACCACCAGCCGTATAGCCAGTACCAGTAATCTCATTAGCAGAAGAATACACAGTAGTATCCAGATTCAAAGCGGCATTGCCCGTATACAGGGCCATTTTGAGCGTATCCGATGTCAAATCTTGAATACCCTGTGGTAGTTCGCTTTTAAAGCTGGTAGTCATGCCTTGTACGATCATACCGTCGGCACCCTAAGTTGACCATCACGATAAGTATCTTTACGCTGTTTACCATCACCCAAGTTCTTGAGTAGAGCAAGCGCTTGAACGTATCTATCATTATATAGGTTTACCATATCCGCGTCGCCCTTCATGTAAGTAAGCGCCTCACACATGGTACCGTACAACAATACTGACGAGAAGTTCTCTCCAAGCCATGTCTCATTGGCAGTGACAATTGACTCGGGATAAAAATAATAATTTAACTCCAAATAATAATTTGTATTGGGAGTGGGACCCACAATAAACGCCATATCGGTAGTTAAAGCGCCGCCCGTAACAGCCGGACCAAACAGCGCATAGTATTTAGGGACCCCTGTAGCTGTTGGACTGGGATAGGCTTGCCGAATAAAGTTAACATCTTTATCCAGCAAATAAATATAGTCGTTGCCGCCCGAAGTCGGAAATATTGCCATGCTGTACGCAGACAAAAAATCTGATGGACAAGCTATGTACTGATTGTTAGCGGCTAAACCACCAGTAACGTTTTTACGAAGATAAGCTAACTGAACCGTGTTGTAAACGCGCTGCTCCGCCTGCCGGATGAACGTATTCATGTCCTCCGTAGGGAACGTATTCTCGCAGTAATCAGTTACTGCTGTGACCAACTCGGTGTAGTTCATGTCAACCTCAACCCAT
>Ga0129336_10000902_pt1 | contig 17576 bp, 15 predicted proteins | sample CPB6_02_DNA_FD_96878 | JGI IMG/M metagenome (GOLD analysis project Ga0129336, IMG submission 96878) | Freshwater to marine salinity gradient microbial communities from Chesapeake Bay, USA - CPBay_Sum_0.6_0.2_DNA | ecosystem: Environmental > Aquatic > Marine > Coastal | place: USA: Chesapeake... | reverse complement strand
GAATTTTACCAACAACTGAAGATAAATTAGGTAAATTAGCTTTTATAATAGTATCAGTTGAATTTTTGTAAAAATTATCATAACTTGACCCATAATCTGCATCCATTGTATATAAGGAAATCTTGCTAGGTAATACAAGAGTGCATATTTGTTTTTCGTTTTTGGAATTTAATAATTCAAAGATAAAAAATAAATTAACTGAATTTGTATCAAATAATCTAGCTTCACTATCTCTAGTAAAAATTTTTTGTAATAAAGCATCAACTTTGCTACTAAAATTAGGTAGTTTATTTATAGCATTTTTTTCAAGTTCTAATAAATAAATGTTTTCAATAAAAAAGTTATTAAAATTATTATTTTTAGAAAATTCCGGTTTATCTAACTCAAATTGTGAAATTGTAACTTTAGATGTAAAGGATTTTTCATCAAATAAAATATATTCCTTCCCTGCTAAACCTTCAGGCATTGTAGAGTAGTAATAAAAGATATAATTTGCTAATGTTTTTTGTATGTAAAACTTACCAAACTTATTATTATTTTTATCGATAAATTGTTCGAGTAATTTAGTTTTATCAGATAAACCAGTATATTCGGTTGGGTCAGTAATGTGAAAAATAAATTCTTCAAAGATTTTATCGTAAGTTTGACCGTTTACTTCCTCCTCAGGAGCATTTTCAGAAACTTCTATCTTAATTGTTTCGCTTGTAAATGCTCCATCGCTTCCGAAGGTTCCAGAGACGATTTGTTTGTCTTCATTACTATCAGTTATTATATCTTTATTTACATTACTCTCTGTAAGTATTTCTTTAGTTGTATCTGATGTAACATTTTCCTCGTTTTCTTTATTTGAACAACTAGTTATTGTAACTAGTATAACAAAGATCGATAGATATTTAAAAAATAATTTCATAATTTAAACTATCTATTTTTAAAAAAGAAAATCAAATATTATATTTCAAATAATTGATTTTTTAAAGCATAGAGTAAAATATAAATATGAAAAATAAACATATAATAATCCTAACTCTAGCTCTATTTCTTCTTAGTTCATGTGGAAAAGATACCGGGAAAAATTTAGAAAACGAAAATGAGGCTAAAGAATCAGTTTCTGCTATTGGTAATGCTCAATCCGAACTATCAACAATAATAAGTCCTGAAACGGGTGAAATTTTTACAGAGAATGATGGTGAACTTACTCCAAGTAAATTACTGATTGAGGATATAAATGTTTTTATGCTAAATTATACGTGCGAGAATGAATCTATGCCTGAAATAATTAGTAGGATTTCCTTTGATTACGACGGAGACAGTAATAATGATGCGGCGATAGCTGTAAAATGTCCTGAAACTAGCGAATATGGAATAATAATTTTTAGGGCAACAACTAGAGGTTGGTGGAATAAATTTTCGATCACTCCCTCATTTGAAAATTTAAAAATTATCGGTGGGTGCGACAGTAAAGAATCAGTTTTAATCTGCGAAGCAACTAGATTTAACAAAATTTCAAATGAAACTCTAACTGGTTATATGTATTTATCATTCGAAAAAGAAGGATTTGTGGTAAATTTCAATTCTTTACTTATTGATCCAGAGATAACTGAGAAAAGTTAATTTACAATATTATAGAAATTGAAAACATCTCTACAGTATGGTTTAGATTTAATCTCTGGGCAGATGAATTTAACAGCATTAACTTTATTTACGCCAGCATTCATCCTGCCTTCAGGAATCGAAATAATGCATTTGATAATATAATTATTATTGCTTGAGGGAGATTTACAAGCCATAACAAGTTCATCAGATGTTCCTAGCTTTTCACTAAAGTGTCCTAAATATACACCTGCTTGTTGGTAACATTGAGTAGCATCGGTTAATATTTTAGAGCACCATAACAGAAAAGGCTTTACATACTCTAAGCCTTGGTCGGTCGCTAATTGAACAAAACCTGGAGCACATGATATAGTCCATAACTTATCATTTGATTCGCAATTTTTACCTACCTCATTAAACCATTCTAATGTCGGAGGAAACTTAGTACCTTGATTTATTAATAATAGATAGTTATCTCTTATTTTCATTGCAAGACCTCCATAGCAACCTATTTTTGCTTCGCTATTTTCAATAAACGCTGATTTACACAAATCTTTAGCCTCACTAAGTTCTGTATAATTATCACTAATAGCATGACCTAGAGCGTGAAAACATTCAAGAATAACACGTTTATCGGATAATGTAGAGAAATTGGTGCAACTTTTATCAATTATGGAAATATCTTTATTTTTTATAGCTGAGAGACTTATATTTTCAAAATAACCATGCAAGAAACCGTAACCACAACTACTTAGTCTGATAGAATCGACATCTGATTTATAAAGTATATCAACTTTATTATTTATTAATTTTTTTCCTAATGTATGTAAAAATTGGTGACAATACTCACCTAAATCAGAGTTATTTTCTGCTAATTTCAAGTATACATCAGCCGATAAATGAGGATCACTTGCATTGTTAAATATGTTTTCAAGACAGGATATTTCAAAATTGTTCTGATTTTTATTACATATTGCTGTTTTCTTTAATATAGATTCAAATGATTCGATATTTTTATCAAAATTCATATATATTATTCCAGTTATTGAAATGGAAAAAAATAGTATACTGATCTTAATAACTTTATTCATTTTTATATTATATTAGGGAAAGATACCTTGTCAAGTTGAGTATCTAAAATTACATAAGGCCTTATTTTTATAAATATCGGTAAATCCATTAAATTTAGTAAAACAATTAATTAAATTATGTGTTTTTTCTATTGATAAATTGTTATTTATTTTATAATTTAAAATTTTTTCACAAGGAATGGTGCTATCAAAAAAGTCAATAACAGATAGATTATTTTTATTTGTCAATATGTTATTTTTATTTGTTAATATGGGAGTGCCTGCTATTATTAAACAATTTTTTATATTTTGATTATTGCTTAAATGGATCTCTGATTTCTTTAAAAAACCATTTAAGGGGATTAGATTTCCGTCAATCAATGCAGGGATTATTATTTTTTTGTCTGTTCCGCCAAGTTTAACGATTGTATCTAAATATATATTTTTCTTAGTGCTTAGTAATGCTATCTTTGATGTGCCTAAAGTAATTAAGGAGTTATTAAGCAGCAAACCGTTATTACTTAAAATATGAATATTGTCTTTATGATATTTAGATAAAGATGACTTATTATTTATTTCTTTTGTATATCGCTTAACAGTTGATATTTTATCATTATTACAGTTATTAGGAAGTATTATAGTATGATTATCTATAAAAAAACCATGACAAAAAGAGTTACTACCATTTGAAACCGTAGCTATCATGAAACTCAAATCTAATATAGTTTGATCTGCATATGAATTATTATTAATAAAAATAGTTAAGAAAAATATGAGTAATTTATGCTTCATAGAGAAATTATATAAAAAAAATGATATTTGTCAAAAAAATTAAAAAAGGTATTATCTAGTTATGAATAAAAAAATATATTATTTTCTTTTTTTATTTTCATTAATGTCATTAATTATATTTTTTACCCTCGATAGAGAGAAAAGCATTTCAAAGTTAGGCAGTTATTTGGTTTATAAAAGTGATTTAGATAGATTTGATGATATTGGCTATCTTGTTGATCATGGATATAATAAAATAATTTTAGATAAAAATATAAAAACTAGAACACCTGATAAATTATTTGAGATTACTACTCCTAACTGGGATTTGTTTTTTAGTTTAATGAAAAAGCATTTTCATAATAGCAATTGTAAAGTAAATTGCAATGATGATTTAGATTTATTGGGAAAAGGTGACTTTTCAAATTATATTGATAAAAATAATGTTGAATACAATGGATCTAATAATGGTGAATATAGTTTTGGAGTAAATTATGAAAAAAATAGACCTGAAAATTGTGGCGGGAAAGAATCATCAACTAATAATAGCGATTGTCTTGATTTAGATATTAAAACTTTGAATGAAAAATATATAATGCAAATAAATAATTTCTTAAGTGAGTTAAGCTTTAATTATAAATATATAATTACTGATAGATATCTTGAATCCAGTAATACATTTAATTATATTATTCAATTTATAATAGAAAACAGTAACATAGTTTCAACTTGGCATTTTGATTTTGGTCCTAATGGAGCATTTTCGTTGCAAGGTTTTTATATAGAAAATACAGAAAATAATATTGAAAAATTTAACTATATAACTTTAGAGAAGTCAATAGAGTATTATCAAAAAAATAATTATTTGTATAATCTTATTCCAGATTTAGAATCAGGTGATAAAAATAATATGATAACTAAGAATAATAATAATTTATTAATAACTAATATGGAAATTACCTATAAAAAAAATATCTATGATCAAAAATTATATATTCTACCTTATTATAAAATAACAACTGATAATGGAATTTATTACATACTTGCAGTAGAGCCTAAAAAATAATATGACAATCATAATTTAAAAAGGAAGATTATGAGATGAAGAAAAGATTCTCCATACTTTTAATTTTTACATCGGTTATAACATCTTTTAGTATATATTATACAGTTAATACAAATAATATAAATAAAAAAGAAATTAATGAAAAAATTATCTTGTGCTTAACAACCGAGTGGAGTGTGGATGCTATTTTACCAAATGGAACTAAATATAAAAAAACGGAAGATGAACTTCCGGCTAAATTAAAATGTCTAAATGATATTTCTAAAAATATAAAAAAAATATCAAATTTAGAAGAAAATGTTAATAACATAATTATAGCATCTAATAAAAATAATAAATTTAGCTACTTATGCCATGATTTTCTACATGAACTTGGAAGTTATGGTTATTTAAAATTTAAGCAAGATAGTTTAATTTTAGGACTAGATTCGTGTGGTTGGGGTTATTATCATGGAGCAATGCTTATGAGTTTAAAAAACATTTCATCAAATCAAATAGATGATAAAATTACAGAACTTAAAGAGTTCTGTTATAGATTAGCCCATGAACCTAGTGAATTGGTGGTAACTGAGAGTAGAAAAAAATCAGATTTTGATCAATATGCAGATGTGGGTGTAGAGGGTAGTGATATATTTACTATACCATACTTTATAGATTACTCTAAATTTACCTTCTGTGGGCATGGTATTGGCCACGCTATAGGAGAAAGTTTTGATAAACTTGAAGATCTTACAAATTATTGTTCAACTTTATATGACATTAAAAAAGACCCTGGTTATGAACTAATGCAGAGAAATGTTGAAACAGAGCTAACTGGAATTGGAGCGGAGTTAAATGGTGTTAGAGATATAGGCACAAAAATTGATGATGAGTGCTTCTCGGGTGCTATGAACTCGATTATGATTAGAAATTTATTTAATAAAGAAAATGTAGCATTTAAATATTTAAATAATGGATCTTTTGATAATATAGAAAATATACTTAGTCAGTGTAGCGTAGTAACCCCTATAAATGGTAGACTTGTGTCAAATTGTATCAGATACGCAATAGCTTACTCTCATATATTAAAAATTCAAGAGATAATAAATTACTGTAATAATTTACAAATAAATGAGAGCAATGACTTTATAGTAAACGGGTGTTTTGCAGGATTAGGGCAGAAAGCCTCAAACACACTTTTTGATATTAATGAAGCAGATTTGGAAGAAAATAAAGATAGCATTTTAAGAAGAAAAGACTCAGCTATTACAAAATTACTAATAGATAGTTGCGGTACTGAAAAGAAGGGCTATTGCGTAGAAAGATTTACTTTAGAGACTCTACAACTAATTAGAGATAGCCGGGCTATGAACAATATATGTAATGAAATTCTTAACATAATTCATAAGGAAACATGTCTAAAGGCGGTCAGAATAATGGGAACAATTCAAGATAAATGATTGACAGCAAATAGCCTGAAACGATAATACAAATATGAAAAAGAAATTAGCTTTTTTATTAGCTTTATTTTCAGTAATAACCATTGGAATTATTGGAGTAATAACTGTAAATAATGAAGCAATTTTAAGTAAAAATATCAGCTCAGATTATTGGAGCAAGCGTATCAATGATTGCAATGATAAATCACTAGTAGATACCGCAGCTGTTCTAGAGTATAGTTATGACTGTCTCAAAGCGGCAATTTGGGACGCAGTTACTACTAAATCTTTTGATGCTTTCGCTAAAGCTGCAGAGCCAATTATGGCAAATGATATACGATATGAATATGTTTGCCATATCCCTGGACATGACTTGGGTAAAGATATAATTGAGTTTTATGAGTATAATTGGAGCGAGGCTATAAAAGCTATGAGTTATGACTTGTGTGGAGGTGGTTTTGTTCATGGGATATACGATGTTTGGGGAGGTATGAAACATCCTATTGAAAAATGGGTTGAAGTAGGAAATTACTGTTGGGATGCAATTCAGATAAGGTATAGCGCTTGTGCAGATGCTATAGGGCATTCTAGTTATGAGTCTAAAGGGGAGAGTCTTTATGATGCTATGCTGATTTGCGATGCTCAATTACAAGAGATGATACAGACTCCTTGTAGCGTTGGGGCTTTTATGCAGGCTTATTTCCCTCAATCAACAAAACTTAAAAAAGAACGTGAGCCAAAAGTATTGCCAACAGAAGAATGGAACTCAATAATACAATTCTGTGACTCTGTACCGTTTAAAAACTTTGGAGCCAAATCAGGCTGTTATTACGGCGGGGGCTGGGTTATAGGAAATATAATTTATTTTAAATTACAAGAGTTTAGAAACTCTATTAGTCAAGATGAATATTACTCGACCCCTGAGATGGATAGAGAGGTACTTAGGTTAGTTGATATTGCAAATGAAGCATGTCTGAGTAGTAAGATCGAGAGAACTGATAATATATACCAAGGCTGTATATATATTATGTTAGCAAGAATGCCTTTATTTTTCTATATGGCAAGTAATGATAAATTTATTGATTTCTGTGAAAAATCAGTAAGAAAGTTACCTAAGGAGATGTTCTTAGAGTGCATAGCATCAGGACATGAGCATATAACTCCAGCAAATATGAGAGATTTAATGAATAGGTTCGAAGGCCTTGAAAATGTTATGATTAGACGCGGTCTATCACTACCTCCAAATTAAATTAATTTATACTTAATAGTAAAAGATGGCATATTCATTCTTGTCTTAACATTTATTTTATTTTTTGTCAAAAAATCCTTGCAATCAATAGATGTATCAATTATCATAAAACCAATAAAATTATCAGGAATTATAAAATCAAGTTTAGAATTTTTATTCTGCTCAATTATAAAATTATTATAAAAAAGTTCATTTCCATCATTATCTAAACCAAAAGGTAATAGATAGTATAAATCACCGCTTAGATTTGACTTAATAAAGGCTTCAATACTAATTGTTCTTCCTTTTAATTTTTCAATGTCTCTTGAAAATACCATTCTACTATGTGGGTAATTAACCCTGGCGCAGGGGAAATATTGGCCATTAGTTTCATATGGAAGCTCCTCTCCTGTAAAATTATTTATATAGTCAAAATCGTGAGAAAAAGTAATTGTATCATCCTTATTATTAATTTTTAAAGTACCTGGTAAATAATTTGAAACTCTAAAATAGTTTTCAGATACTTCATGGTCAGATTTGCTGAGATAACTATTTATCAAACCATTATCAGAAAAATATTTATATAAATAATTTGCAACATCTCTGCCATATTTAGATGTAATAATTCCATTGGGATGTTTATCATCTAAATTTAATAAGTATTTTTGATTATCAAGCCTATTACTTTTAGCTAATAAATTATACTCTGTTCTAGGAATAACTTTATAATTATATTTATTAAAATCAATATATTCAGACATACTTGTAATATCGTAATCTCCAGTTATTGCAAAGTATACAAATTTTGGAATATCTTCTCTAATTTTGCTTCCTTTATCCATGCTATCTATAAATATTTTATAATACGGGTGATTAACTTTATCAGCATTTGCTATAAAATTACTTTCTGAGTATAATTTATATCTCTTATTTAATTTATCTGGATCGCAGTATCTTTCTAAAATAAATTTAGTAGTATTAGGAAAGTAAGGATTTAAGAACTTTCTAGCAATTTTACCAAATAGAGAACTCTCTCCTAATAGACAGCTTGCTAAAACACACCTTGGCCCGCAATCATCGTAGAGTATAGGCTCATTATCTTTGGTGCATGTATTGAGCTCTCTACAAAAATTCTTTTCAGTAAATGATGGGTAATTATCATTTCCTACATAACTAAAAACTATAGCTCCTGGATTTATTCTGGTTATCCTATCTTCAGTAAGCCATTCTACATAATTGTTAAATGAACTTGCGCCTCTTCCAATTGGTATAACATTAAAAATTTTTTTACCATGCTTTGTCTCTGTCTCTTTATCTAGGTAATATTGTAACATACGCTCCCATCTAATTTCAGTATTTTCGACACCTTCACCATAAACAAATGAATCACCAATTACAGCTATATTAATCATATTTTTATCTCTTTCTAAGGGAACCTGCGCCTTTAGATCGGGACCAGTACCCTGAATAAAGTAAAGAGTTGAGTCTAAAAACTTGTTTTCTTGATTCCAGACCGGTAGAAGATCTGATGGAGGGAATTCTTTATTACTTAATTTCATCAATGAGCCTGATTCATCATTTAAGGTTAATTCATTAAAAATTGCAGTAGACGCTTTACCATAACCATATACGGGTTGGGGTGGTTCAAAAATAAACTTTTCTAAAGTAAAAATTGTTATAATAAAGAAAAAAAATATAAAAGAAAATAAATATATTAAGGTTTTCCTCATTTTATAATTATAAAGTATGTAAATAATTTGTCAAATAAATTATTCTAAATATGAAATAAACTAATATTATAAATTTTTTTAGTTATAATATGTTTGTGATTAAATTAAAAAAACCGCCCTATTATGGGCGGTTTTTCTTGCATACTCTACATCTGCATGTAGCTATATCAAAGGTATTCTTGTCTCTCCAATTATAACAAGTTTGGCAATTACAACCTTTGTGTGCGAACTCTTCAACAAGTATATCTGTAATATCATAACCTGATCTAACATCATTTTTAACTTGATGCTTTACATTGTATTTATTGAAATGATTAGATAAAGCTACTCTACCTAAAGCACCTGCTTCATCTCCATCAAGCATAATAATTAAGTTATCATTACGATTTTTGAAAAAATCACAAATTGATGCATTTGGCATTGCTCCAACGCCGGGAATAGCATAGGCTTCAACTCCCAAAGTTCTTGCTGCTAAAAGATCCTTAAATCCTTCAACTATAAATATCTTTTGATTATTTGGAAGTTTAGCTATTCTATTTAACCCAGAACCAACCAACGAATCAGAAGATGCTCCTTTTAGGGACATAAATGGCGGAACGTAGGGAACTTCTTCGCCTATAATCTCGCCACGTTCTTTAGCTCTAATAAAAGCATCAGATGGATCAAGTATTTCACCAGTTAGCTCATCTTGAATATTAGACCATCGCTTTTTAAACTCTTTATGTGCTGAGACTTTTATAAGTTGTTGTAAAGATGGTCTAAATTGCATAGCTACTATATCACCATTTATATTGTGATGAGGCTCTATTACATTATACTCTTTATTTATCAACCAGTAGTCATTTCCATTACGGTCAATTGTAAGAAGGCCAGAATTAATAATTCTTTCTTTACCGAATTTTTTCAATAAAGAATTACGCATATTCGACTGATCGATAATAGCAACTGATCCACTATCTTTAACTACTATAGGGTTAATATGCCATGTAGCATAGTAATCAATAGCATATTGAACATCACCAAGCGCAATTAGTTCTTTGTATAGTTCTATATCTACATTTGACTTATTTCTATTAGAAGAAGTTTTTATATTTTTTAAATCTATTTTAATATCTACCTCATCTAAAAGCATAGCAACTGCTTTAGGTAACTTAAAGCCATTAACTCTAAGTAGCTTAGTTGCTGAGCCGTAACTTCCACATTTGTGACATGTCCAGTAATTTGCACCCTTAGCAGATATTTTATGTTCAACCTTTTTATATTTAGAGGTCTGACAATTAGGGCATACAAGATTCCCGTCTTCAATTAGACCTAATATTGCAAAAGCTTTTATAACCTGTTCATCTGCTTTATCAATAGTTTCTTTACTGATTTTGCTACCCTTATTTTTATCATAAGAATAGCTAGTATTAATCTTATTCATTATATCCTCGCTATCATATGATTATATTATTTTTAACAATAGTTGCTAATTTAAATATATACTTTTTGACAGATGAAAAATATTCTAGATAGTTATAACGTGTCAAAATATATACTAGGTATATCAGCATATTATCATGATAGTGGAGCAACAATTATTAAAGATGGTGATATAATAGCAGCGGTACAAGAAGAAAGACTATCAAGAATCAAGGGTGATAGTTCATTTCCAGAGTTGTCAATAGAGTACGTATTAAAAGAAGCAAATATAGCTCCAGAAGAGTTAGAGGCTGTTGTATATTACGAAAACCCTTACCTTAAATTTGATAGACAACTCTCAACATTTTTATACGGCAATATTAAAATAATTAGAAATTTTATTTATACTATGAAACTAAATATTGCTGAGAAGATCTGGGTAGAGCGAAAGATTAAAAAATTTTTAAAAACAGAGAAAATTATATTAACAGACCACCATCTTTCTCACGCATCGTCGGCTTTCTTTCCATCTCCTTTTGAAGAGTCAGCCATACTTACCATTGATGGCGTAGGAGAGTGGAGCACTGCAGGTATTGGTTACGGTAATAAAAATAAGATAACTATAAGTAAGCAGATAGAGTATCCAAATTCTCTAGGTCTGTTATATTCAGCATTTACGGTTTTCACAGGTTTTAAAGTTAATAGTGGAGAGTATAAGCTTATGGGATTAGCTCCTTTTGGAGATCCTATTTACTATGATCTAATAATTAATAACATTGTAAAAATAAATAATGATGGGTCAATTGTCATAAATCCTATATATTTTGATTATTTCAATGGGAGAAAAACGATAAATAAGAAATTTGAAGATCTATTTAAAGGAAAGACTAGGGCAGAGAATGCTCCTTTAGAGAAATTTCATGCTGATATAGCTGCATCAATACAGAAAGTCACAACAGAAATCATATTAAAAATGGCAAAATTTGCTAAAGAAATATACCCATCAGATAACCTAGTTTTAGCAGGAGGAGTTGCCTTGAATGTGGTTTCGATTGGAGAACTTGAACGTAGTAAAATATTTAAAAATATTTGGGTACAACCAGCATCAGGTGATGCAGGCGGATCACTTGGAGCTGCCTTGTATACACATTACCATGAGAATAATAACGATAGAGTTGTTGATAAAGATGATAGTATGAAAGGTGCTTTCTTGGGGCCTAAACCTACTGATATTGGTGGTGATATCGATAATTTATTTAATAAATATAAATTAAAATCTAATAAACTTGAAGATCGGGAATTAATAAAAAAAATTGCGGAAGCGTTAGCAGATAAACAAGTTGTAGCTATAGCAAAAGGAAGAATGGAGTTTGGTCCAAGAGCACTTGGAAATAGATCGGTATTAGCTGATGCTAGAGATGAGAATATGCAGAGTAGACTTAATCTTAAGACCAAATATAGAGAGGGATTTAGACCATTTGCCCCTATGATAAAAGCAGAAGCAGGAGAAAAATATTTTGAAAATTTTACAGATTCACCATATATGCTTAAAACATTTTATCTTAAAAATATTTATAGAGAGAAATTAGAGAATACAAATGTAGAAGATATTTTTAAAAGAGTAAGAGAGAAACGTTCCATGGTGCCAGCTGTTACTCATATTGATTACTCAGCAAGAGCTCAGAGCATTGATGAGAAACGAAATCCTTTTATTTACAGCATTATTGAGAATTTTGAAAAAATTACAGGGCTACCTATTATTATAAATACTAGTTTTAATGTAAGAGGTGAGCCAATAGTTGCATCAAGTGAAGATGCAATTGAGTGTTTTTTAAATACGGATATAGATATTCTTATATTAGAAAATTATATTATTTATAAAAAAGAGAATAATCATGTAAAGTCTCTTAGAAAGAGTGCTGTTAAAAATGATTAATACAAATTTTACAAATGAGAAACTTAAAAAATGGGATAAAAAAAATAAGAAAAGAGTAAAACGTGAAGAAAATATAAGAATAATCGGAACCTTATTTGCTTTCACATTTATAAATGTAATATTATTAATGAATTTTATATTAGGACCGCTTAGATTAAAAGCTTACTCAGAGAATGTGGTTACAATCTTAATTATTGAATTATTATCAGTAATTGCTTTATCACTTTTTTTACCAAATATTACAATAAAATATTTAGAAAAATTTATGAAAATAACAGGAGCAGGCATTACCTTGGTTATTACTTCAATATTATTAGGTTTTTTATATATTATTACCCTACCATTTGCAAAAACAATAGGAGTAAAAAACTTGCTATCAAGGCATCCTCATGTAAAGATATGGATTAGTAAATCAAAAAATAATTTTATAATAAAAAATGATAATTACAGTAAAGATGAAATTGTAACAACCTGGCAGGATAAAAAAATAAAAATAATTTCTAATAAAGACAGAACAAATATTAAGAATATATTATTATTTTTTATAGCAGAACGTAATTTATTCTTACTACCTATAGTAATAATACTAATAATAATTGCAACTTTTATGTTGATTGCCAGCGCTCCTGTAGTAGCTCCTTTTATATACCCACTATGAAAAACCCCCCCTTAATAGGGGGGGTTATTTATTCAGCATTAGCGCTGATGCTCGGTTTTGCATTTATCCGAAATCTTTGATCAGATGTTCTTGTCGATACATTTTTTAGAGCAATCTCATATTTACTGTAATGATGACCACAGAAAAGCAATTCGCTATTATTTATAAATATTATAACGAAAGCTTGAGCATTGCACCTATCACACCTATCTAATAGAGTTAGTTCTCTTTCTGTTTGTGTTTTATCCATATCATCTAAAGTGTTACCTTCGTTTAATAAATACATTAAAATCCCCAATGTTCTTCTAAGTGATCCTTATAGATACTAGACTCTGAGAGCGATTCTCTATTAGTATCTGTATATATTTCTGGTAAAATTATTTCACTTGAAATTGATTCATTAATGTTGGATTTACTTGAATTTTCAACATCAATAATAATTTCATTATCTCCTTGAAAATTATTAATTTTGTCTTTTAAGAAATCCTTAATATCTGTAGGGAGATTATCAAATTCAATTATATTACCATCTGTATCTTTTATTACTATTTTTGAGCTCATAATAAATCTCCTAAAAACTTATTATTATATTAATAAAAATTACTATATATGCATTGATGATAAGATAAAGTAACTTGATATAATATAAAAGCAAATAATGTTATATTTATATAAATATATTATAGAAAAGAGAGAGAATGACTAAAGAATTAATCCAAAAAAATATTGATAATACAGTATTTATAAAAAAGGATGAAGAACTAGGCATTCTAATTGATGCCTATAAAAAAGCAGTAATAATATCAATTGACACCGAAACCCATGGTGAAATTCTTCTAAATAATGGTCTTTATGGAGCAATTAGAGTAATTTCAACATCAATAAAAGATGAAAATGGGGAGTATAAGACCTATGTTATTGATATTAGAGATATTAATAAAGATAAATTAATTAATTTATTTAAATATGTAAAAAAAGCTTATGGCTGGAATGTTAATTTCGACTCAGAAGTTCTATCTATTTATGGTATTGAGATTCTCGAATGGTACGATTCCATGTTTGCTGATGGTTTATTAAATGCTGGTGCATCTGGCTTTGAATTTTATCACGGTCTAGCATTCGCTGCAAATAAATATTTAAATTACGATCTTACCGGTAAAGGCACTGTCCAAACATCATACGATAAAGAAACTGAACTAACAAATGAACAGATTGCTTATGCAGCACAAGATGCATTAATTACTTTATTAGTATCTGAGGCAATTGATATCAAAATCAAAGAATCTGGGTTAGAAATTGCTAATGATCTTGAACAGAAAGCACGTCCATTTATCACTAATATGATGAAATACGGTGTTCCATTTAATAAAGAAAGATGGGATAGCGAAGTTCTTTCAGAACATATTATAGGTAAAAATAATGCACTTTTAGAATTAGCAAAACTTACAAATAATAACACTAGTGATTTATTTAATGAAGTCATCGAACCCGATTGGAACCCTGATTCAGATAAATCTACTAGAGAAGCATTTAATAACTATGCATCTGATGCTGTCGCTGCGTATAAAATAAAAAAATACGGAGTAGATAAAGATGATAATATTAAAACCAAACTTCAAAGTAGCGATAAATTAGATAAAGGTACTTTAAAGCAAATCAAGCACCCGCTTTCAACAGCTTTAATAAATTATCGAGAGCATAGTAAAGTTTTATCTACTTATGGTGATAACCTTACAAAATATCTTAGTAATGACGGGAGAATTAGATCGCAGTATCGCCAAGGTGGTATTGTTGCTACAGGCAGACTCTCATCTGAGTCACCTAATGCTCAAAATTTTGCTCCTGAGATGAAGAAATATATTACACCTCTTGATAGGGTAGCTAATAGCGGAGAAGTCTATAAACGCTGTTTTGTTTATGCAGATCTTTCGCAAGCTGAATTAAGAGTTTTGGCAGAGGTCTCAAACGAAGATAGAATGAGAAATACATTTAGTCTTGGTGGAGATTTTCATGCTCGTACTGCAGCTGATATGTTTAAGATAGATATGGATGATTTGAAAAATACTGATCCAAAATCATATTCTGACAATAGAAAGAAAGCTAAATCTGTTTCATTTGGAATACCGTATGGTTTAGGTGCTCCAGCTTTAGCTCAGAATCTTACTGATAATTCGGGAGTACTGACCAGTGCTGATGAGGCTAGAAAGTTATTAAAGACTTACAGTGAAGCTTATCCTGCTGTAAATAAATGGCTAACAGATAGAGATAACTATATAAAGAATTTAGCTAAAAGTGCTGAAGGAATCGATTGGGAACAATCAATTCAATTATATAAAATTTATCAAAAAGCTGAGAGTACTAGAAAATCTCTTAAACGAAAGCTAAAGAGAAATCCTAGCAACATGGAAGTTTCTGTTGAACTTATAGATGATTTGACACTTTTAGGAGATAATGATCCAAAAGATTTGTTAAAACTTCGAAACGAGCATGTAGAAAAAATACGTTGGGCTTTATCTTTTGATACAGCAGTGGTATTAAATAATAATGGTCAACCATGGTCTTTTGAATCAAGAACACTAACTGGGAGAAGAAGGCTATTTACTATACCTATGGATTCTTCTACTACTAGAGGATTTAAAGGTAAGTTTGAAGGCATAATAACTCATGCTATGCTAAAACTATGTACAAGTGATAATAAAATAGTTGCTGATCTAAGAGAGCAGTTTGCTGAAATTCATAATTTAAATTTACCTAAAGGTATAAATAGATTTAAAGGAATGGATAGAAATACTCAGTGGCAGGCAAGATTATCTGAACGTAGTAGTTGTATTAAAGAATTTGAGGGCGTAAAAAGAGAACTCAGATTTGAAATTATTAAGTTTTTTATTGATAATTATAATACAACTGATAAATCTGGAAAAAAGATTTCTGGTACAGAGAATGTTTACAAATTCTTATTTCCTCTTGCACTTGAAGAGCAGATAAAGAGCTACGCTAACAGATATAGAAATCATCCTATTCAATCACTTGTTGCTGATATAGGGCTAGGTTATTACGCTGATATAAATAGTAAACTAGAGAAATTTGATTTTGCATATCCGGTACAAGCTGTTCATGACTCAATTGCAATTGAGTGTGATTTAAAAGATGCTGAAAAAATATGTACTTTGGTAAAGCAATCACTTGAAGAGTCATTTGCAAAATGGTGTCCAAATGTGATCGCTAAAGCTGATGCAGATATTAGATTAACATTATCCGATGATGATGTTATAAATGTTGAAGATATTAAGAAATATCTTTAATTTACTAAAGGGGGCTTTATAAAAGCCCCCTTTATTATTTATATTTTTTGGTGTTTGGTTTTACAGCAATATCATTAGGTCCTAAGATAACTGGCTGAAAACTTGGATTCTCTAATAATACTACAGTTATTTCATTACCGTCAATGTGAAGCCATTTTCTTACCTCTAGAAGAAAAGGATTTATATCTTTTTGATTTATAATAATTGCAACTTTTTTAATATTTCTAATTAGAAGTTTATCAAGAATACCATTCTCGACGGCAATTCGATTTTTTTTAGGAAACAAAAATAATGGAATCCAATTATTATTAATATAAAGTTCTAGAAATGTTGCAGGATTTCTAGCACCAATTGGATGTATCCTACATCTCCAACCAGCATATTGTAACCCTCTAATAATGTTATATAGCATTGAGGCATAATCACTATCTCCGACTTGTCTTAGGATTTCCCATAAATTCGCAGGAACAATTGCTACATCTATAGGTTGAGGTCTACCTAATGGAGCAGTGTGTAAAAACAATTCACCACCCACAGCCTCAATATCAAGGGTTCTCCCATCTAACCAAGGTTCTAAATTAGCAACGACTTCACTTATTCCCATCTCAGCTTTCTCTGCATAATCATTAAGTGAAGCTAAATCATTGCCTCTAAAAAGTAGACGTTGCAATCTTATATCACTTAAATTTATTATAGGTCTTAAGTTTTTATTCATAACGGTTCAGACCAATCTGGTTTGTGATTTTTAGCATCTTTAGCTTGTGCTAATGCTTTATTTATTTTTTCAAGTAATTGTGGTGACACTGAAAAATCAAAACTAAGTTCTTTTAAAAGTTCTTCAAATGATTGAATAGTTAAATTTGCAACCAATATTTCAGACTCAGCTTTTGATTGAGCTACACGCATAGAATATAATTGAGATTTTCTAAATGAATCAAATACTTCCTCAATTTCTTCATCAGATAAAAATTCTAAAGCCTGTTTAGGGTTAATAAATATGTTTCCTGAAGGAGAACTATTTTGTCCAGATCTTCTAGCTATTTCAATTTCCATATTAGATCTTAGCTCTCTTACTAACCTGCAGGTTGCGACTACCCTTAGCAATAAATGTTCAACTTTACTTTCATCCTTTGTGAAATTTTTATTAAAATTTTTTAAAATATCTTCTGCCTCATCTAGATTAATAGGTGTGTGAATAAGATTTTCAGCATCGTTATAAATCCACCTATTGAGAGCCATATTATGAGTATCGGTACTATTGAAAATATGCAATTGCTAATAATAGTATATATGTGAGTGAAAACGAAATATACTTAGGTGATCTAGTTTATATAGGAGATAAAAGTGCTTATGTATCAGGGGTAATTGAAGATAGTGAAGTAAAGACATATTTGCTTAATGAGTCT
>Ga0129336_10000901_pt1 | contig 17593 bp, 24 predicted proteins | sample CPB6_02_DNA_FD_96878 | JGI IMG/M metagenome (GOLD analysis project Ga0129336, IMG submission 96878) | Freshwater to marine salinity gradient microbial communities from Chesapeake Bay, USA - CPBay_Sum_0.6_0.2_DNA | ecosystem: Environmental > Aquatic > Marine > Coastal | place: USA: Chesapeake... | reverse complement strand
GAATTTAGATCATAGTCAGGAAATGCATTTGGTCTTCCGTCAAGTATTTGCTTATCAGCATGGCAAACTTGAAAATCTCCTGGTCTCCAGCATACAATAGATGGAGGTCTTTTCTTAACTTTACAATTATAATTTTTATTCATTGAATCTTCCATTTTTGTAAGATATAAATCTATAAGATTATAAATTTCTGCATCCATCTCCTTAATCATTTCATGACTGCAAAGCCTGTTGTGCCACAGTGGTGCGCTATATTTTGATGGACCATCTGAATAATCTTCACTTTTCTTTTCATTATCCCATTTATTAATTGTTTTAACAAAATTCTGTATTTTTTTTAAATCTTCTGGTTCTAAAAAATTTTCTACTATTTTTATATTATTTTTTGAATTTCCAAAAGCTCCAGGAAAAACTTCCCATGGATTTTCGTCAGTAATATTTTTGTTTAGTTTACGTAAATCTTGATTCATTTGACTGTATCCTAACAGATATGATATGATAGAGTAATAGTATATCATAGTAAATAAAAAGACTCAAAAGGAAAATATGCAAGCACAATTTGTTTTTGATCCAAGATTAGGAATTATACTTTATCGTAGTGCTATAAGCAACCCGCAATCAATTATAGATCAATTAGAAGTATCCCTTTACAACAATAATGATTCATACTTTAAATGGAATCGCGCAACTACCGGAGATCTAGATCAGCAACTTAGTTATAGAAATTGTTCTGATTTTAAAATAGATCCAAATAATTTCCCTTGGGATCAACATATTGATTCCTCTGGAATAAGAGAAATATGCGCAAAAGTTCAACACTCACTCACACAATGCCTGTATGATTACGAGGCAAGATATTCAATTAAAATGGATTTTCAAGAATGTCTGAATTTTGTCAAATATGTACCTGGGCAACACTTTTCCCCTCATGCAGACCATGGCTTTAGTTATAACTGCACTGTTTCTTCAGTTCTTTATTTAAATGATAACTATGAGGGTGGAGAACTAACTTTTGATATTTTAAGATTTAAAATTAAACCAAAAGCCGGAGATATCATATTCTTTCCTTCCACCTACATATATGCTCACGGATCACTCCCTGTTTTGACAGGTACAAAATATTCAGTTGTTACCATGTTTGACTATAATGAGAGAACTCATAAAAACTTTAAATATGGATATAATTTAGATGGATCTCCAGCAGATCCAGAGGCAGGAAAGGGGATAAGGTTCCCGGGAGTTCAAGCGCCATTATTACAGCCACTTGATCAAGATTATTTATTTACAGGTATATAAAAAGATGACAGTAGTCACTCTTTCTCGAATGCATGAAAATGCAGTTGAAATTAGGCAGTCAAGATTAAAAAGAGACTGGATGGATAGAACATATAAAAAACACGCTTATCAATGTCTTCCTGTTACAACTGCAAATGTTAACGGTTGGGAGATGATTCTTCCAGAAGATCTTCTTGTCATTTGGGATGGAACCCCCAGTCCCGCTAGAATTCTCAGCGGTGGTGTTTACAATGGTTTTCACTTTGCTCACTCTAATATTCATGAAATGATTTCAATAGCAACTGGATGGGCCATAAATACAGAACCTGGATACAGCCTATGGACAACAGGATCCCCCAATTACTATATAGATGGGGCTTCTCCTATGACGGCAAGCATTCCAAGCAGTTGGTGGCCAGATGAGGTTCAGACTAATTGGGTTATACATAAAATAGGTGAACCTGTCTTTTTTCCAAAAGGATCCCCATTCTTATTTTTTACAATATATCCAACAGAATTACTTCCTAGTGTTGAATTTAAAACTGTTAATAGATTCGACGATAAAGAATTGTCTGAATCAAGAGATAAATACAACCATTTAAAATCTAAAAACGCAGAAGAAAAACCATGGACATGGACGAGGGGAATCAAAACTGGCACAGATGCAGATGGAAACGCAATAGGCCCATCCTATACTGGACCAGTAAAATTACAAACTCCAATTACAAAAGAACTTTTATAGAAAGGATCTATAATGATGCAATATAATGACGTTGAACCAAAGCATTTAGGAGGAGGAGTTGTTCTTTTTGAAAAAGCTGCAGATTTAGACTGGGATTGGATGTATGATTTTTGTAAAAATAGTGTTGAGCAAGAAAAAAAAGATATGTATACTCCTGCAAAAAGTCCCGATAATTTACACGATGGTTATATAAATAGAAGTGGATTTTGGTTTACTCAAAAAAGCATAGAGGAGATGCCCTATAGGGCAACAAGAATTCATTCCAATCCAGATTTGCAGGCAATAAAAACCTTAGCCTTTTTAGACCAAGTAAAGTACCACTGCCTCATTAAGTATATGGAGCTTTTTCCGCAGGCATATAAATGCGTTTGGTGGTACTCAAAAGGTCATATAACAGAATATAAAAATGGTTCGTATATGGGTCCTCACGCAGATATACAAACTGATTATCGATACGGTTTTCCGCATCCTTCTGGTCAACTAGCTATGAAAAATGTTATTGGAACAATATTTTATATCAATGATAGCGTAGATGATGTTAATGAGCTAAACGGAAAAAACTTTACCGAAGGTATTCACGAATTTACATATCTAAATATATCATATAAGCCCAAAAAGGGTGACGTTTTAATGTTTCCATCTGACTATATGGCAACGCATAAAATCCACCCAACGATGCAAGGAAACAGATACGCTTATTTAGGATGGTATTGTCAGGGTACTCCAAATAAAGAATTCAACGAACATGTATCAGATCCACTTAGCGATCCTGGTTCAATCATACGCGAAGTAAACGTATATTTACCTTTCTTAAGAGACGATTATTTTAATTACATTAAGAAAAAAGGATATCCAGAAAGTTCGCAGCAATACATTGTTGCTGCAGAAGTTACGCAAGGAACATACTAATGGCAAATAATCCAACTAATATTATTCATGAAGAATTGTACCCAAGAGTAGATGTTTATAAGAATTTATTACCCGATGTTGATCGACTATATGAAATTTTAAAAAAATCTGAATTAGATTCAAATGGAAAATTCTATTTAAGAAAATGGGATAGATGGTCAATTTTTGGAACATATACTCAAGAAAAGCACGAATCTTCAGAAGAAAGAGAATATGGTCATCAATATGATGATGAACTATATCTAAGCAATAGGATTTATGAAGCCTATAGTGCTGCTATTAATGATTATGTAGCAAGGCATCAGGTTCAGCTTCCGGCAGGTTCAACCATAATGACTTCATCGTTTTGTAAATATGACGAAAATGTTGATAGAATGGATAATGATTTTACCATGCACTATCACACGGACTTTATAATATCAGAAAGAGAAATGCCTGGACCTAAGTTTTTGTTAACATGTACGACATATATTAATGATGACTATGACGGTGGAGAGATATCTTTTTTTATAGACAATAAGATCATCGATTACAAGCCGGTAAAGGGTAGCATTCTTGTATTTCCATCTTTTGAGCCATATTGGCATGGTGTTAGGGAGATTAAAAATGGCAATAAATTTTTAGTTCGCAATTTTATTACATATACATACGAAGGATCTCCAGAATGGTTAAATAATCAAAAACGATATGGCGCCTATAAGTGGGCAAAAATGGAGCAAGAAAGAATAGAAAAAGAGACCGGTAAAACCATGCTCTATTTAAACAACAATAAAGTAATAGGCTATGAGGAGTTCCTGAAATTTAAAGAAAATAAAAATAATTAAGTTTAAAACAAAATAGTAAGATTAAGATTTATAGATTACTATTATCCCATATAGGATTGGCGGTTTAATAATCTATGAATAATGAAAAAACTTTGTCAAAAATACAACAATATAAAGAGGCTAAAATAAAGTTTTTCAATGATTTATGTGAAAAACTATCTTTAAATCCAGAAACAGTACTAAGTGAAGGTCTAGATCCATATCAATACGCAGAAGATGTCAACTACAACCTCTATGTTTTAGTTTCTAAAAATATAGCAATTATAGAAAATTTATAGGAAATTTATGGAACCAAAATACAAAATAGCTCCAAAAAATGTTAAAAATTTAGATATATCTCAAAATCAATTTTTAAGAGATTTAGATAATCTCAAGATACTAACACTTGGAAATGAAACTGCTCAATGCTTTCTCAAATCCAGTACTAAAGAAGAAAAAAAAACAGAATTTGACATATAGATTGGACAACAAATGAAGTATAATGCAGAAGCACATTTAGAGGATATAAATTCAGATCTAACAGCCTTAATGTTAGACCTTGGTTTAAATCCGCAAAACATAGATAACATTAGCTTTATTGACCTTAAAGAGGCTATAAAAACTACATACTTTATGGATTCCTATCCAGATCCTAACGATCCAAATGTAGAAAATAATCCAAATCTTGAAATTCGTTTTCAAAGAGCAAAGTCAATACTTAACGCAAGAAAACTTACGTATATACGTAAAATTGTTTCAGAAAGAGTATAATATGTCAGATTCAAATTGGATTACAGTAACAAAAGTAAGCAATGATCTCTCTAAGGCAAATCATACATCTCTTCTTACCATAAACGAAGAGAGAGCAAAGTGGCAGGAAGTTCTCAATGCAGAGCTAGCCGCAGGAGCAAATAGGGATTTAGATGCTATTGGCACAGTAGGATATCTTGTTTCCTATGAGTACATAGCTTTGGGCGCAGAAGAGATGCTTGAGCTGGCCAAGCAAGCAAGATCCCTTATGGAAATGTTTTTTAAGATTAAAAAGCCAGCAAATGCTCTTTTCGCAATCTCAGCTAGCTCGTTCCACTATCATTTTATCGAGGCTCTTGATGCAGAAACGATATATGTTGTAAACGACGAACATCTCTATAGGGGCGAAACATATTTCCTTAATAGGGAAACAACAGTAAATGTTCTTGATTATTCAGATGTGTTTTCTGGAGTATTTCCATCGGGTCTTGACTGTATTTGTTTTTCTGCAACAGATTTGTTTGCAGGATCAAATGATCAGTTGATTAATCAAGCCTTTGATGCACTTAATGAAAATGGAATCTTAATAGTTTACGATGCAAATGATGGAATGGCTTTATATCATGAAACAAAAATTGTTCCAGGCTATAAGGTACATCAAAAACTTTTGGCCCTAGAAGGAGCCAATGTTTATCACATTCCAACAGCAATGTCATTCACGGTGGTGACTAAGAATTCTTAATTTTACCTTAAAATGTAGAGAAAAAAAAGAACTCTGTCTAAAAGCTAATCAACTAGATGCTACAAGCGATATAAAAATTGTATCTAGACATTTGGATTATCCAAATGGATTTAAGGCACAAAATACCTACCCTATATTTGTAAATATAGAAAATCCGATATTTTTTCCAGTTCAGAAAACTAATTCTGAAATTAAATTTATTCTGGACTTTCCACTAACAGGATTTTATGATTTGCAGGTATTTGCAAACAATGATATTATTGAAATAGGATTGGCAGAAGTTATAACTACATTGGTTTGATTATATGTATCAATTAAATATGACAGACTATAGTTTTGTCTCAAGCGTATGGAAAAATACATCCATTATTAATGGATTCTTTTTTTTAGATTCTAAAAATATTTCTAAAATAGTAGACAATATAAAATTAAATACTTTAAAAAATATACAAACAAATAACCTCTATAAATTTACATATAATAAAGATGAAAGTGTAAAATTTTATCCATTTTTAGATATTTCAGAAAAAATAGATATTGATAAACATTTTTTTGTTTATAATGTTAGTTTTTTAAAAAAAGATTTTGATTCTTATCTCACTAAAATAGTTCAGTCACCAATGAATATGTCTAACCCATTATGGGAAATACATGTTGTTAAGTCTGATTTGGAAAATAAAGCTGGCATTATTGTGAGAATGCATCATGTAATTGGTGATGGATCAGTTTTTTTTAATTTTATAAAATCTATTTTTAATCCTAAAAAAAATAACATTAAAGTAATTAATAATAATTTTTTTGATTTATATAAATATATAAAAATAATTAAATGGTGTATAAAATTCGTTGCACTAAAATTGGCAAATATCTTTAAAAAAGAATTAGTTCGCAATCTTCCAGAAAAAACCTATGCTAGAAAATGGGAAAAAGATCACTCTGAGAAAAAAATAATTCAATACAAAGAAATGCCCTATAAAAGCTTTAAACCTTTGTTGAATAAATTTTCAATAAATTTTCAAACATTAGCGCTTTATCTTTATGCAAATACCTATAAAAAATTATCGCAAGATCTTGACGGAACACTTTTAGCTGGTATGGCTATAAATGTAAAAAAACACAAGTATGGAACATGTGTGCATACATTGTTATGTGATCTTCATTTAGATAAAGATAAATCAACTAAAGATCATATTAATTTAATAAAACAGTCTTTTAACGATGAGTATAATTATTTCTACAAAACTAAAATAAAAAACATATTTCTTTCCATATATTATTCTCCATTTAAAAGTACGTTTAAAAACGCATGGAAATTGTTTTTTCCTAAATCAGCATCCACCTATCTTTCTGTTACCAATCATAAAAACATGAATCTTCAAATATTAGACGCTAAACTCGATAATTATTACGTAATTCAACCCTATCCTGAAATACATGGTAGTTCTGGAATATCAATAAATATGCACAGAAATAACGATTATGTATACATAACAGCAGTTGGATACCCAAATAGATTTTTAAAGTCAGATCAATTCCTTGATGAGCTAGAAAAACTGGTTATTAAATTAGGTAATGAAAATGTTAACGATTGAGAACATTGATCCATATCTAGATTATTCCGAAAAAAGAAAAAATACTTTTTATATAGACAAAAACAACTGCTATAACTTTTATAGGTATGATGATGTAATTAAAATTTTAAAGAATCCTATATTTGGGAGAGAAATTACCGAAAGAAAAGATGATATATATTATTCTTTTTTAGATTCTGATGATCCATATCACATAAAGCTAAGAAGAATAGTTGCCCCATTTTTTTCACTTTCATACATTAAAAAGTTTGAAAATAAAATTATAGATTTAGTCAATAAAAAAATATTTGAATTCAAAAAAAAGTCTCAAGTTGATTTAGCAGTTGACTACACTCTTATTCTTCCTTTTGAAATTATTTCAAATTTGATAGGTGCTCCAGTTATTAACACAGAAAATATTAAATCAATATCCTCCGGAATAGTTAATGCATTAGATCTCGACTATATGAATAAAAAAGAATTTTTAAAAACTTTACAAGAACATAAAAAATCTACAGAATATTTAGCTTCTTTTATGTCAGATGTTTTGGATTATAAAAAGAAAAATCCACAAGATGACTTATGTTCCTTCTTGGTTCATTCACCAGAACTTTCTGCAGGAGAAACGCTAACGTTCTGTCTACTTTTGTATATAGCCGGTTTTGAAACTACTACAAATATGATTGGTAATTCAATATATTACTTATTGAAAAATCCAAAATCTAAAGAGCATGTATTTCAAAATGGACTTAGCAACAATGGCATAGAGGAACTTCTAAGATATGACACATCTATACATAGAGTATTAAGAAAAGTAAAAGAAGATTTTTTATTTGAAACTAAAGATTGTAAAATAGAATTTAAAAAAAATCAAAGAATTTTTGCACATATTGCTTCAGCTAATAGGGATGAAAGCATATTTGAATTTCCTGATATATTAGACCTAAATAGACATAACGCAAGTAAAAATATTTCTTTCTCATCAGGAACACATTTCTGCATAGGATCATTTTTGGCAAAACTAGAAATGAAAGTATTAATTGAAAGAATTATACAGGCTTTTCCAAACATGGAACTAACGGATGAGTTTAAATGGAAATCATCTAAAACATTTAGAGGTCCCGATAAAATGATTATACAAACAAATCATAGGGCACTGCAATGAGTTTATTTGGATTATGGAGCATAAAGTTAGAATCTGAAATAGATTTTCAATTTGATCTTCTAGAAATAGACTTTTATTCCATGGATGTTACAATATTCAATACAGCTAAGATCTATAGTGGCAAATCAAGTTTTGAACTGTTAAATGTTGATATTGAAAACTCTTCATTTAGATTGTCTGGATATGTTCATGAGCCAATTTTTCATGAAATACAAATATCTGGAACTCTTAATGATGGTCAGATTCATGGTCAAATTAGCCTTGACAACGCCTCAAAGGTGACCTTTGTGGGCATCAAAGTAAATTAGCTTAACACATTAAGTCTTCGTTGGTTACTATATATGATATTCGGAGGATAGCATGTTTTACGGAAGCCCTATTGCATATAACGAACAAGGCTATTCATATACTGGCACTCTCTATATCTATGTGCCGGGAAATCCTAACCCTATAGTAGTTCCCAATATATCAGTATTTTATGCACTTAATGAAGATTATTCAAATTTAACCACGATTAGCATACTGAGTATTGAATTTGAGGGAGACGCCATAATTACTGTTATTCCCGAGAATGAAGACTATACTGCTCTTCTGACAGCAGAAGTAGTATATTTAACAGGGGGAAATGAACTATCAGTAGGATAAAAAAGATTGTACTATAAAGACATGCCTTTTAAAGATGGAGAATTATGTCTACTAGCAACGTATTGGTAAATGATACTGTCAAATTAAAAGTAAAATTTTTAGATCAAGACATAAATGGAAATCAGGTTGAAGCAACCATGAGTTCTGTCAATGTTAAAATAGTAAATTCAAGCGAAGAAACAATAGTCAATACATTAGCAACTTTATTATCTGGTTCTGAATATTTTTATAATTTTACTCCCACTGTTGCTGGCGCTTACGCCGTAACCTTTACTCGGAACCACTGCATCTACTCCATCTAAGACAATAATATCAAGAACAAATATTTACGCAAGCACAAGCACCGTAGAGTATAAGCCCACAGTAACCCTTAGGGCAGATGAAACTATTGTATTTGCTCCAGATCTTGAGCCGTTATATCTTGATCCAGAAGAATTATTATCGATTTTTCCTGACGCTTCCTTGATAGAAATAGGAGAAATGATATATCATTACTCTCTTGAGATTAAGGAAATATATGGCTTAAATGACGATGTTGATGGCTCTACTCTTCCTTTTACAATTTTAGAATATATCAAGGCGGCAGCTGCCTGTGAATTAAGTAGAACATATGGTTTCGGTGGAGATGATGAGCTGTCTTTGAAGTTGGCAGATCTGGAAATAACCAATAGATCCGCCCCTAGACAAGTGGCAACCAGATCCAATGCAACAACTTGGTGTCAGATAGCAGCTTCTCTCAGGAGAGAAGTGCTTGCCAAAAAAGTCTCCATGAAAGGAGTAATGCCAAAGGGTTTCCCTAATGCAAAGATAAAAACTTCTGGCAGAAGAGTAGACTCTCAAACAGGAAAATTGGTGTACTTATCTGATTTAGATTTATACGGTCCTGGAAGAAGCTTTGCGGCAAAAGATGAGCCGACTTTCGATAGAGACTTAAGGCAATATGATTAATTCTAAAAGTGTATTCAATAAAATTTTGAGACAATGGGGTCATGATATTCTTTTGCAAAGACGATTGTCTGATGATGGAATGTATTCTGACAAATTTGAAAGAGTAACCACAAGACATGTAACAGCGGCTTCAAGATATTTGGCTTCAACAAAAGAAGAGCAAAGAGAAGGGTTAGTTACCAATTCTGACAGGATTTATTATTTTGAATCAAAAATAAATCCAAAACCTGGTGACAGAATATACGAAACTTCTCAATCAGATTTAGAAGATTATTCTCTTTATTTAATAGAAGAATGCTATCCTGTTAGAGGTAGGTATGGAAATATAGAGTTTTGGACAGTCGGAGCATCAAAAGAGGAGCCAGCAACTTAATCATGTTAGTGGCAAGAGCTTCTCAGATTGTAACCATTCCCTTTGTATATAGATCTGGATACGAATATGTTGACCCTACCGCAAATATATTCATTTACCTTAAAAGAGGTTTCAATTCAGGCGGCCCAACAATTTCTGGTCCCTACATATTCGATACAAGTGCAGCTATTGCCGCTACTCCACAGTACGTTCAGCCATTCCCGGATGGAAGTAGTCTTGAGAGAATAAGCCAAGGTTCTTATCAGCTTACTCTAAAAATTCCTTCCAACATATTTCCAGGTCAATATACAATAGGAATTAATACAACCTCAAATGGCTCTTCTGACATAAAAGAAATACCAATCACAATAAAACGCCCAGAATCAACACCAGATGATTGGAGCTCTACCCCAAATTATTCAAATTATTCAATGGTAGATAAATCTGTTTCGTTAAATGAAAGATCAAAATACAGAGAAATAAATCAGTTTGAAACAAACAATATATTGCTGATAGGTCATACGGATGCAATAGAACCTTACGGAATTCAAAAAATATCCTCAATGCAAGAGGCAATTGACATACTTAGGGCCGACTTTAATTCACCACTTTTAAGGGGAGTTTTTGATGCGTACAGCGGTGGAGCAAGAGATATATACATAATGTCCTGCGGATACATGAGTGAATATGTTGAAAATGTATTAGAAAGAAATAATAAAATTTTTCAAGGAACAGTTGGAGATACATTTTCTTTTTACGAAGCCTATTACGACAGGCTTGCAGAATGCTACTCATTAATAGAACAATATGAATTTATAGACATAATAGTTCCATTAGAAGCTTCTTTTATAAATACAGGAACAGTAAATTTTGCAAAACAACTTTCTATTGTTTGCGGAAGAATACAAGAAAACACTGGAGAAATAACAATTGGAATACTTGGTTCGAGAAACCAAGGAATGAGCAGTTCCGATATTGCAGACATTTTATCCAAAAATTTTGAGATACCAAGTATAGTTGATTCCAATGGCTTTATAACAAAAGACTATGGAAAGCATATAGTCATGATATATGGAGAAGCGGTTTTTAATCACAAGCAGATTCAAAGATCTTATACGGCATCGGTTGCAGCCGTTGTAGCCGGTATGTTGAGCTCAACGCAAGTAAATCTAGGCCTTAGCAAGCAAAGAATTCCTTCAGCACTAAGCATATATGGTGTTGATCCAAAATCAGGAGAGGTTAGGGCACTTTCGCAAAAAGGAATTAACTGCATATCAAGAGGTGGTAGATCAAGAAGATTTGCAGGGCAATACGATGTATACTTAAGCGGAGATCTAACTCAATCAATAAGTGAAAATTTTAAAGATTCATCCAATATAAGACTAGCAGCAATGCTGATATCAGAAGTTCAAGCTATAGGAAACAATGCAATAGGAAAATTTAATTATAGCAAGGCCGGAGAAACTGTGCAATCTTTATTGAGGTATTTAAAACAACTAGATATAGTTAGAGACTATAAGCTAGAGATTTATGGAGATAGAGAAATAAAAGGAAAAATGTATTTTAATATAACAATAATGTCTTCAAGAACTTTGAGAGAAATATCTTTTAACATAGCTACAGGCAGGGGCGTATAATGCCGCAAAATCCAATAAGATTTCCAGTTCCCAATGTAAACGAAATTAATCACAATAGGCTTGGTGGTCCACCGCTACAAGCACATGGAAATTTAACATACATTGAATTTATAACAGTTGTAAAATCATTGTGGGAAAATGCCTATCCGATGATAAAGATTAAGCCTACACAATCTGGGGACTATGCAGAATACCCAGTAATAGTCTATGGGTTAGAGCTCAAGAGAGCTCATTCAGTGGAGCCAAAGCCAAAAACAAGAATTCCACCCAATGAAGGAATAGCTATTTATGGTCAAAGATTCCAAAATATAATATCCTTTTCGGTTATAACCAAGGCTGAGTCAGGCAAGGCAAAAGGCGCTTTGGCCAGATATTCAGGTCCGGAAGCAGCTGATAAAATAATGGAAACTTTTGAAGATTTTATGTTAGAACATACTCCCGTTTTTAAAAGACTGGGAGCTTCAGAGTTTGTTTACGCAAGAAGACTTTCAGATTCTGAGGAGAATAGGGAATCAACAGACATATGTAAAAGAACTGTAACTTATATGCTTACCACAGAAAAGCTAATGGGAATGGAAGTTGAAAAGATAGAAAAAATAGCGGTAGACGTAAGAAGGTATATGGCCTATGAAAAGGAAATATGGGACGATTTTTATGATTTTAATAACTCAGCCACTCCCAATTATGACGGAACAGAATTGAATATAATAGACCTTCATCAGACAGCTACTCCAAATTCTTAATTCTGATATTCTAGTTTGTTTTTAGGGTATGGTCATTACTATAAATACGAAGTAAAATATATTGTCGCTGCAAGCGGAGGTTTAAAAGCTAATGGCTCTACCAGGTGTAAAAACAGTTATTAAGGATAGATTTTATAGCATTTCTCGCCAAGACATTCCAGTTGGCCCAAGAATTGTTCTCATAGCCCAAAGAGGCACTGCTGACGGAACAGGAAACGTCAAGGATCTTGATGTGGTTCAAGCTACATCAGAAGAAGACGTTATCACTGCTTTTGGAGAAGATTCAGACGTCCATAGAGGATACTTTGAATTGGTTGCTGGAGGCGCAGAAAGAATAAACATTGTTCCACTTCCATCTGACTCAGTATGGAATCACACAACCGGCACCATCACTAGTGCCACCTACGCTGCCGCTGGTGGCGGAAATGTATTCGATGCCGCGTTCGAAGCAGCAGAAGCAGCACAGCCAGACATCATAGTGCCTTGGGGCCGCGGTTCTCACCCAGACGAGTGGGAAGATCCCGCAACTCCAGGCAATGATCCAGAATTTGGTTTTTATGCAAACAATGGTACTGGAGCTGGTAGCTGGGCACTAAAAGTTGCAACAAAGGTCAAGGACATCTCGGAAAATTCACACGCATGCTTTGCAGTGCTCGGCATCAAGCCATATGTTGGAACTTCTGAATTCATGACACCATCTCAAGTTGGAACTCACCTCTATAATTCCGGAAACGGTCCAGCAAATCTAATTTCTAGAGATGGATCTTCCATGGAAGAGATTGGTAGACACGTTGTTGTGATAGCTTCTGAAATGAAGCCAGTCAACTATAATCCCGACTGGGGATATGCAAATGGAGCAACAACATTTGCAGCCGCAATAAGCAGAATGTCTTCTTTCACTTCTCCAGTGAATAAAACAGCTTACAACGTTGCCAACCTCAGATACAATCCATCAAGAACTCAGCAAGAAAAGCTCGCTGATCTTGGCGTAAACTTTGTCGCCCTAAACTTCAATAAGATTCCAGTCTTTGTTGAGGGATTGACAATGGCAGCAGCATCATCGGATTACACAAGAATATCAACAATGAGAATTATCACAGAAGCTGCACTTCTAGTGAGACAAGTGTGTCAGAAGTTTGTTGGAGAAGCATCGACGCTACAAACGCGCAATTCGATGGAAACAGCAATAACTTCAGCACTACGCGGGATGCAACAAGTTGGTGCCTTGCTGGACAGTGACTTCACAGTAAGTTACTTCCCAGCAGAAAACAAGGCGTTTGTTGACCTCGTGCTTACACCTGCATTTGAACTTAAGAATATTGAAGTTCAAGTTGCAGTTTCAATATAAAACATATAAATAATATACCGAATTAGGAGGGTATAATATGGCAGGAGCAGACTATTACGACAGTGCGGTAAATAAGTATCTTAATACTTACACCACATTTTCGGGCGCAGATATAGTTGCCACTTTTGGTGGTATTGAAATCGGCGCACTATCAGGAATAACCTTTTCAGTAACCAGAGAAAAGGCTCCCATTTATACAATGGGTTCACCAAATCCAAGATCTTTCTCAAGAGGAAAGCGTGGAATAGCGGGATCTTTGATCTTCACAGTTTTTGATCGCCCAGCACTCTACCAAATGCTTGAAGCAAATCATCAAAAGGACAACGCCCAAATGTTTTACACAAGAAGGCACAATACTCTTCCTGGAGATGTTGGACACAAGCGTGGCATAGCTGAGTTTTCGAATCAGGACTCTGACATAGTTTCTCAGGTTCCATTCTATGCTGACCAAATTCCTCCATTCGATATTACGATAACCTTTGCCAACGAATATGGTCAAGGTGCAGTTCGTTCGATCTATGGCGTTGAACTTCTGAACGAAGGATCAGGCGCTTCGATGGACGACATCGTAATCGAAGAGACGATGACATATGTGGCAAGAGAAATCGGACCAATGTACAGAATAACAACCGATCAACTTGCAAACGGTAAATTCAATACTGGAGACCTCAGAGACATCATCAATAGAGATGCAGTCGCAGAGGCTGGTCTAAATCCAAAAATAATTAGACCATAAGTATAAATTTACTATCTCACATTTGTGGGCGGGGAAGGTAAAGGGAAACCTCTTCCCCGCCCCATTTTTTATATAGAGGTTATAAATGAAAAGAATTGATCCTTATCCAGTAGCAAACTTTGGTCGTGGATTCAATACTCCATATGACAAAGACGCAATGACAAAGGCAAGAATTCAAAGAGGAATGCCTGATCCTTTTTCCAATATGTCGTTTGCTGGAACGGATATTACTGCAACGATAGTTGTCCCTAATATAGACAGAGCTAATGGAACAATAAATACAACTAATTCAGTTGACGTATTAGAGCTGGCAGAAATTCAAACAATATCCTATTCAATTCACAGAGAAAACTCCCCGATTAGAACGATAGGACATGTAAATCCAAGGGGTTTTGTCAAAGGTGGAAGAACAATAGGTGGATCTTTAATATTTACAGTTTTTAACGAGTACGCATTTTATAGAATAAAAGAATTCAGACAAATCATGGCAGAAACCGGATCATTTTTTGCACCCCTTGCAGACATGCTTCCGCCGTTTGATATAGTGCTAACTTTTTTTAATGAGTACGGCCTTGGTGCAAAAATGAAAATATACGGCGTAACAATAGTTGACGAAGGTCAGACAATGTCTGTCGATGACTTAATTACAGAGCAAACATACATGTTTATGGCCAGAGGAATTCAGCCAATGGTCTCAATGGAATATGATCCAATGCTTCTTGGTTCTGAAGAAATGGCTGTTTATAGAGAAAAACAAAAGAATTATTATGGTGAAGATAAAATGTAAGAATACACAACCCTTATAGACAGAATAAGGAAGCCTTAAAATGGCAGATTCAGTAAATTATCATAATGTAGTAGGAAGAAAGCCATACAGGCCCTTCAGTGCCTATCTTCCACCAGATTTAGCTGCAGATCCTGAGACGCTTAAAAGCTTTAATCCACTTGATGAAGATATAGATCTTCAGTGGGGTGGCGAATCTGTTGATCGCAATAAGTTCAACATGTATTATGATTATTACTTCAGCGGAGAAGATGTAAAGATTTACATAGATGGACTTTTTGATGCCGGTTATGAACTTGACATAGCTTCATTTTCATTTAGTATTAGACAAGAAAAATCTCCATTGTATGGATTTTGGTCCTATAACTTCGATGCCGTTATGACAGGAACAAGACTCATTCAGCGGAGAGTTTGTTATCTACACCAGATATCCAGGAAGAATGAGAGATCTTTTATCAGATGCTGCAGCAACAAGAGCAAAATTTTATTCAGGAGATCCAAAATCTCAGATACAATCTTACTTAAGAAGCAATTCAGAAAACATAGAAGATGAAAAAAACATTCAAAAATACTGGGGAGAACAAACTCTCAATAAAATATCATCTCTTGACAGACTTTCATATGATAGGTCAGGTTCAGATTCAAGGAATATATTCAGTTCACATCCTCCATTTAATTTTATAATTAAACATGGAGCTCAGGAAGGTTCAGTCACTACGTTGGCCAAAAAAGATGTCACGCAGCAAGATGGGAATTTTGAGACAATAGATAGACTGATGTCATTGGATTATAATGACAGGCTAATTCAAAAAAGTATATCAAACCCAATGGATATAGTTTTACAAAATATACACCTACTCTCGATGGGAGCTTCCTATCAACCAGGTGGAGCACCTTTAATGGAAGCCTATCAATTCCTTGCAAGAGATATGTATATTTCTGATGGGACTCTTAAAGAACCAGTAGAGGTAACAGTCGCAAATAATGATCAAAAGGGCTCAAATCAAACACCTTCAACAAAAGTTCAACAACCACCAACAAATGTACAGTTGACAAATAGAAGTGACTTGTCAAAGCTTTACGATACTAACCCAAGATAAATATGATACAATATAGTGAAAGATTTAAATAAAACAAATAGGAGAAAACATGTCTGATGTAAATAGAAAAGTAACTGTAAAAAATCTTCCCGAAGAAGCAGAAGCAATTGGTGCTGAAGAAGTATTGGAAATTGCTCCAGAATCTGTTCCATCTCAAGATGCCGCAAAAGCAATGGAAGAAGCCTTGGATCAGCCTCCATCAGCAGTGGAAGACCTGCCAGATGATGAATTGATTTGGCCCGGTGGACCTACTGCAGGTCAAATCAAGATGTGGAAACAAGAATATGGCGATGTATACGTTACATCAATAACTTACGACAAGCATTTTGCATGGAGAACCTTGAATAGATTGGAATACAAAAACCTGATGAAAAAAATGGGTCAGCTAGTTCAAGCTGGTCAGCTTAGTCAGGAAGAAGCGTCTTTATGGAATGAAGAGGCAATCGCAGAAATCTGTATTTTGTATCCAGCTTTTGACAGACAATCTCTGGTTTCGGAAATGGCTGGACTGCCCTCCTTGATAGCACAAGAGGTGCTTGAGGCATCTGGATTCCAAGCACTAGAGGTTCGTCAACTTTAAAGATGAGCCATGTTGACACCAGAACAGCTGTTTAAATTAAAATCTAAATTTGGCACTGTTTTTGAAACTACTCTAAAAAAAGAAACAATAATATTTAGAGAGCTAACTTTTTCTGAGTTTGATAGAATTAGTGAGCACCAAAATTCTGGTGAATCCAACGAAGAAATAGAAGACTTAATAATAAAGTCAGCAGTAATTTATCCAACAGATTTGCAGTTGGATAAATATCCAGCAGGAATGGTTTCAGCGTTAGCTGAAGAGATATTGTCTGAATCTGGTTTTGCAGACCCATCAAAAGCCAAAGCCGTTTTAGAACAAAAGAGAGCTGAAGCAAGCCAGGTTAGAAGCTTAATGAAAGCATTTGTTTTGGCTACTATAACATCATATACTCCCGAGGATTTGGACAATTTAACATATCCAAAGTTGGCAGAAAAAGTTGCGTTATCGGAAAAAATCATAGAAATACAACAAGCAATATTGGCCATAGAACCAACAAATGTATCTCTAAAATTGATAGATCCTAACGAAGAAGCACAAAAAGAAAACGAAAAAGCTCAAAAATATGATAAGTCCAGAAAAGACGGAGAAGCAAAATATAATGACCCAATTGCACAAAAACTGTGGGGCATGAGATAATAAAGGGGTAAAACTTGTTTAGAGATAGATCGTCTCTCATAAACGTTGGGTATGGCATAACATCCAGGGACATACCCGATGCCAACAAGGAAGAAACCAACCCTAATCCAAGTTCTGGTTTAATTTC
>Ga0129336_10000900_pt1 | contig 17602 bp, 18 predicted proteins | sample CPB6_02_DNA_FD_96878 | JGI IMG/M metagenome (GOLD analysis project Ga0129336, IMG submission 96878) | Freshwater to marine salinity gradient microbial communities from Chesapeake Bay, USA - CPBay_Sum_0.6_0.2_DNA | ecosystem: Environmental > Aquatic > Marine > Coastal | place: USA: Chesapeake... | reverse complement strand
CTCTCGATCAGCGGATCACCAGTCGGCTTCTTGCCGAGTCGCAGTCGCACGGGGGGTGCGCTCGCCGAAGGGCTCGGTGAGCTCTCCGGCCCACTGATTCGTCCTCGTGCGCTCGCTGCGGTCGTCTCCGCGCATGGGACGCTCCCCATCATTGGTGGTGGCGGCATCGGTTCGCCAGCCGATGCGCTGGACGCCTTCGCCGCCGGTGCGGTAGCGGTGAGTTTGGGGAGCGCCCTCTGGGCGGATCCGGGCCTGCCGCGCGCAGTGCTCGAGTCGGCGCGCCGTGCGGCTGCCGCGCGGGGCCTCGCTCGGATCTCTGATCTCGCCGGACGCGCACTCAGCGGCCCGAACGAACGCGGCGGAGAGTAGGCTGCCCCGCATGAGTGAGCCACTCCTTCCGCTGCGCGAGCCGCTTCGTGCCCCTGACGGGTATCCGCAATCGCGTGTTGCATCACATGATGAAGCGCTGAGCGCGCGACGCGTCGAAGGTCTTCTCCTTGCGACGGGTGCGCTGCAGCGCGGACACTTCCTGCTAAAGAGTGGACGACACGGCGATCGCTATCTTGAGAAGTGGGCGCTGCTTCAGCATCCAGATGCCGCAGCAGAGGTGTGCGCACTGCTCGCGGAGCGTGCGCTCGCGGTGGCACAGGCTGCCGCAGTGGAGATCGATCTCGTTGCTGGTCCAACCACGGGCGGCGTGCTCCTCGCGTACGAGATCGGACGCCTTCTTGGCGTGCGCGGCATCTTCGCTGAAGAGGTGACTGGTGAGGCTGGGGCAACGCGGCGTGAGTTTCGACGAGGGTTCCAGATTCCGCCGCGCGCCCGAGTGTTGATGGTGGACGACATCCTGACGACTGGAGGATCACTGCAGGCGCTCCTCCCGCCGCTACTTGCCGCTGGTGCGCATCCCATCGCGGCCGCGGTGGTGGCGAGTCGTTCACCAGACCTACGTCGACTTGAGATTCCGGGTCGTGAAAGCATTCCGCTGATTGCGGCGCTCACCCTCGACCTCCCAACCTATGAGGCAAGCGAGTGCCCACTCTGCGCACGGGGAGAACCAATCGGCGCGCCGGGGAGCAGCGGCCGCTAGTCGGCGTCAATCTCCTTGATGGCAGCGTCAAGCTCGGCGTCGCCGATGACCCCTTCGAATGAGTGAATGATGACGCCGCTTGAATCAACGGTGTAGATCCACGGCTCGACTGGAAGGCGCCATGCGGTGGCAACTTCGCTCGGTTGCAAGCGTCCGCTCGCGTCGAGGGTGGGGATGGCACGACTCCCGTTCCACTCCATGAGATACGGCTCCACGTGGATGATCAGGGCGCCCGGATGACGGGCGGCCGCCTCCTTCACCACCGAGATGGTCGGGCCGCACGCCTGCGAGACGCAGAAGGCGGGTGAGGCGAAGACGATCACAAATGGCGTGCCCGCCGCGATGAGGTCCGCAGCAGAGTACTTGTAGAGGCGCGGGAGAGGTTCCGGATCGGTGCTGATTTCGGCAAGGCCGTGCGCACTCGTCTTCTGGGTCGGCGTTGCAATTGTTGGTGCCGCCGCACCTGGGCGAAGCGCGGTGCCGACAGGTGCTATGCGCGTGGTGAATCGAATGGAGAGCGGCGTACCGCTCGCATCCTCGCCAAGGATTGAAAGCCCAATCTCTTCTGCTCCTGACGGAAAGTCGGTAGATCCGATGAAGAAACCGCGCACCTCGTTGATCGACCAGACAAAGGGAAGGTCTACTGGTGGCGTAAGCGGCGTGCAACCGTCGTTTGTGATGTCAAAGGGCTGCACCGTTATTGACCATGTGGGATCGCCGAGCGGGAAGCCGTCCGCATCAACGAGCCCGAGCAGGAGACGATTCTCTCCGACGGCAAGATCGCTGTTCGCGAGGAGCGGAATCGGACCGGAGCTCTCCGTCTTCCCAGCCTCTGGCCACTCGCCAACGCATCCGTTGCGACTGGTCTCAAGCGATGAAGGAGACGGTGTGCTGGGTGCTCCTGCGCAACCAGTCAGCAGTGCGAGGAGTGTCAGGGCGTGTAGAAGTCTCACCACGTCACTCTACCGCAGGTTTTTGAGTAGCCGCGTATCATTAACAAATGCAGGCATTCCGCCGCTCACTCGCGACGCTCCTCGGCGCAACGATCGGACTCGTCGTGATCGGCGTCATCGTTCGCGCGACAGACTCGGGCATGGGCTGTCCAGACTGGCCGCTCTGCTACGGGCAGATCATCCCGCCACTCGACGATTACAAGGCGTGGTTGGAGTGGATCCATCGCGCCGTCGCGGCGGTCATCGGGCTGCTTACGCTGTTGGTGCTCGTTCTGGCCATCCGCTCACTGAAGGGGAGGCGCTCGATCCAAGGCGCCTCCTTCGCGCTACTCGTCCTCGTCCTCTTCCAGGCATGGCTCGGTCGACAGACCGTCCTCGAATTCAACTCGGGCCAGTCGGTGACCGCACACCTCGCCACCGCAATGGCGTTTGTTGGCCTGCAAGTCTGGGTGCTTGCACGAAGCGGATACCCTGAGCGCCTGGGCGGCATCCTGCAAGCGCGCGGCGCCGTCATTGCGCCCGTGATCGCCGCCGGGTCGATCTATGCGCTCTTGATGTTCGGTTCGAACGTCACTGGAACGGATACAGGACTCCTCTACCCAGACTGGCCGTTGATGGGGGGCACGATCTTCCCGCCCGTCACCGAACTCTCCACGCCACACATCGTTCACCGATACGCGACCGGAATCGTGGGGCTGATCTTGGTCTCGGCGCTCTGGATCGTACGACGTGAGCCAGGGAGCCCACGTCAGACGCAGCGCCTGCTCACCGCAGCAATCGGGATCTTCCTGGTGCAGTGCCTGATCGGCGCGCTGCAAATCTTCACCAAGCTCGCCCCGTGGACGCAGACGCTCCACGTTGCGCTCGCAACGTTGATCTGGATCCTGGTTGTTGCTGCGGCGGCGATTGCGCTTCTGGAAGCTCGACGCGCGAGCTCCGAATCGAGCGATAGCGCTGGAGGTGCTGCAAGGAAGGAGACAACCCGCAGCATCGTGAGCGCGTACATCGCGCTGACCAAGCCGCGCATCGTTGAGCTGCTGCTGATCACCACCGTCCCCGCAATGTTCCTGGCGGCGCAAGGGGTGCCGCCACTTCTGCTTGTGCTCTGCACGCTGATCGGAGGCACGTTGAGCGCGGCGAGTGCGAACGTCTTCAACTGCATCGTCGACGCAGACATTGACCAGCAGATGACGCGAACGGCGGGTCGCCCGCTCGTCACGGGGGAGATCAGTGTCGGGGCGGCGCTTCGCTTCGCGTCGCTTCTTGGTGCGGCGAGCTTCCTCTTCCTTGCGGTAACGACGACGCTGATGGCCGCCTTTCTCTCACTCCTTGCGATCGGATTCTACGTGCTGATCTACACGCTGATCTTGAAGCGTTCGACACCACAGAACATCGTCATTGGCGGCGCCGCGGGCGCGCTCCCACCGGTGATCGGCTGGGCGGCGGTGACCGGAGATATCTCGCTTGCGCCGATCCTCCTCTTTGCACTGGTCTTCTACTGGACCCCACCGCACTTCTGGGCACTCGCGCTGCGCATCGGTCCCGACTATGCCGCGGCGGGCGTTCCGATGCTTCCAGTCACCGCTGGTGCGGCGGAGACGGCGAGACAGATCTGGCTTTACACGATCCTGCTGGTCGTCATGAGCCTCATGCTCTGGATCGTTGCAGGGATGGGCGCGGTCTATTTGGCTGTTGCCCTTCTGCTGGGAGCAGTCTTCCTCCTGCGCGCCTGGCGGCTGCGGCGTGAGGTGCTAGGCGATGGACTGCTGCGTGGCGCAACCCGCCTCTACCGATTCTCGATCACCTATCTCACCGTGCTCTTTGCAGCGATCGCGATCGACGCGATTCTGCCGCGCTAACGGCGGCTACTCGAAAGCGACTGCTGCTTCGCCCGCCCCGACGGGTCGACTCGCGCAAGCCAGAACTGGACCTGTGGGCCGATGGTGAGTGCAAACCAGATCGTGCCGAAGCCGAACGTCCCACCGAGTGCGATCCCAACGATCCCCACCGCCACCTCGATGATGGTGCGCACGATCCAGATCGGTCGTCCGGTGAGGCGATGGAAGCCGGTCATCAAGCCATCTCGTGGCCCAGGTCCGTTGCCGCTACCGATGTAGATCCCCGAGCCGAGCCCCACAAGGGCCGTGCCGATGATGGTGAGTGCAACCGCAATGGGAGCGTTTTGGCTGAGGGTCTCCATGTCTGGCACTCCTGCGAGTGCGAGAACATTCAAGGTGAGGTCCATCACAAATCCGATCACGACAATGTTGGAGAGGGTGCCAAGACCTGGCGCCTGCCGGATGGGGATCCAGAGGAGGATGACGAAGAGCCCGCTCAGTTGCGCCGCCTGACCGATCGTGATGCCAAGGTTGTAGCTGAGCCCTTGGTGCAGGATCTCCCATGAGGGGAGTCCGATCCCGCCGTTGACCATCAGGGAGAGTCCGACCGCAAAAATTGCCTGACCGAGGATGGTCTGCGGCAACCGACGTAGCGCCTCAGCGCTCATGGCGCTCGCGAGCCAGTTGCTTCGTGGTGTCGTCATGAAACTCCGTTCAACGCTCTGCGCTCGCGCGTCGGAGACGGTCAGCGATCGCAGCACCGAGTCCTCGCTCAGGATACGGGGTGGTGAGGATCGTGTCGTGTCGGCCACCGTCAACCTGAAGCTCTGCATCGAGTTGATGGAGAAGTTCGAAGAGGCGTGATGCGGCACGCACGGGATCGTGCTGCTCGCTCAGCACGGCACTTGTGACGACGGTGAGGCCCGCGGTGCAACGTTTCAGACGCTCGAGGATCTCCCTGTCGGGCGCGAGGAGCGCGACGCGCGAAAGGTCGCGTAGATCGGGCGCGTCGAGGTCAAGGATGCGCACCCGTGCCCGTGGCGCATAGTGCGATGCGGTCATCCCAGGGGCGGGGAGTGCGGCGCCAGACGTTGATGCGGTCGCCGGTCCCTCCAGCGGACCGAGCGGGGCGAGGACGCGTTCGATGTTCTCGGCTGGGACTCCTCCTGGTCGCAAGAGTCGCGCCGGCTCGCCGGGGAGGAGGGAGACGACAGTCGATTCAACACCGATGCGCGATGGGCCGGCGACGACGATTGCGTCGATACGTCCTTCGAGTTGGGCCGCGACATGCGCGGCGCTGGTGGGAGAGAGCTGGCCGAAGAGATTCGCGCTCGGGGCGGCGATCGGAGTGCCCGTAGCGCGAATCAGCGCCCGCGCCGTCTCATGGTCTGGAAGGCGCACCCCAACGCTGCTGAGGCCCGCGCGGACGAGTTCAGGAATCTCCGCTGCCGCTGGGGCAACGATCGTGAGCGGCCCCGGCCAGAATGCATCGGCGAGCGCGCCAACGCGCGGGTCGCTGAGCGCTTCGGAAGAGAGGACGCGAGAGAGTTCGGAGCGGTCTGCGATGTGCACGATCAGCGGGTCGAACGTCGGCCGACCCTTCGCGGCAAAGATCCGCGCAACCGCGATCGGATCCGTTGCGCATGCCCCGAGACCGTAGACCGTCTCGGTTGGAAAGGCGACAAGTCCGCCGGCGCGGAGCAGCGCGGCGGCGCGCGGAGCGGCACTCGCAAGCTCCGATGCGCTGCGCGCGTAGAGGATCTCCGTCTTGATGGCGTCCACTATGTCGTCCCAAGGATGAGCGTGATCGGCGCGTGATCCGATGGGAGCGCCCCCTTCCGCTCGTCGCGATCGACGCTGAATGCGAGGGGTTCGCCTGCGGATGGTGAGGCGAGCAGGTGATCAATGCGCATGCCGTGGCCCCGATGAAATGCGCCGCCTCGGTAGTCCCACCAAGTGAAGGCGGGCCGCTCGCCAAACGGCGCACGCGCAACGGCCGTATCGACGAGACCGGCATCAAGGATGGCGTGGAACGCGTCACGCTCTTCTTGTGACACGTGGGTTGCGCCAACGAGCGCCGTCGCGTCCCAGACGTCTTCATCACGAGGGGCGACGTTGAAATCGCCGCCGAGGACGAGCGGTCCGGTGCTGAGTGCGCTCCGTGACCAGTGCGCAAGTGCCTGCATCCAGCGCAGCTTCGCACGCCAGTAGCCACTTCCGACCTCCCGTCCGTTCGGTACATACACGCTGGCGATCTGGATTCCAGCGCAGCGGGCCGCAATGAGGCGCGGCTCGTCACTGAGATCAGGATCGTCTCCTTCCGGAGCGCCCGCCGCCGCAATCGCGCTGACGGGGAGTCCGTGCAGCGGTGTCTCAAGTCCGATGCGCGATGCGATCAGCACACCGTTTCTCCCACCCGCCCCGATCGCCTCCCACTGATAGCCGTGTGCACTGAAGATGTCCGCGGGAACCTGCTCCGGGTTGCACTTGGTCTCTTGCAGGAGCAGCACATCCGGGCCCGATCGTTCGATAAGCGCCGTCAGCCGTTGCGCACGTGCACGGATGCCATTCACGTTCCACGAGGCGATGCTGATCCCTTGGGCGCCCACGGGCGAGCGCTACGTGCGAGGGCCGTTGAGGATTGCGCCGATCAGCCCGTCCGCTCCGCCTGACGCTTCCGCGGCGCCATCGTCCAGCTGCACGGAAACCCCGAGCGCATCGAGCACCGCGAGCGCTCGCTGATGCGAGTGCGCTGCAACCGCAAGGTGCACCACGCCATCGCCGCCCTCGGGGCTACCGACGATTCCCTCGATGGCAATCTTCTCCGCGGCGAGCGCAGCGGTCACCGCGGCGAGGCTACCGGCTGCTGGCGTGATTGTTGCCGTGAACCAGATGCTCATACTCGTATCGTAGGCTACCGAGACTGCGCAGTATTCGGTGCAGCGCCAGAGATGGCGATCGTTCGCTGCGTGTCGCCGAGCGTGACCTCGATGATCAGATTGCTACGCAACGCGCGGCGACCGTCTGCAGGATCTCGCTGTGGACCGAGGGGCTCCGGGAGGGTAGTGAGCGTGCCAACCGCGTAGGACCCGAGGAGGGCGTCGGAGATCCACCAGGAGCTGAGCGAAGGGAGACCACCCGTACGCGGCGCAGCGAGGAGGGAGAGCTCAAGCCGTCGATCAATCGTGGGGGCGAGGAGGGCGATCTCATCTCGGTCATCCGCGTTCCGATCCCACACGGAAAGGTGGATCTCACCGAGGGGGGCGGGTGAGGTGCCAACGAGCTGCGGTGCCCCAAGGGCTGGTGGTTGAATTCGCTTGGCAACCCATTTGCGCTTCTCTGAGAGCGCCACCCAGATGCCGCTCTGTCCGCCGCCCGCCGCAACGATCGCGCGTGGCGCAGGTGCCTTGATGACCAGGTCGCCAGCGCCGTCACCGTTCACATCCGCAGTGAGCAGCTGCATCTGCGACGCGTCGATGCCGAAGGCAGCGAGATCCGTGACCCGCCAGATATCGTCGCGCCAGAGGTACTCGTCACCGCGGCGTTCGATGGAGCCCATCGCGGCGCTGGTTACTGGAAGTCCGCTCACTGGGTCGGTGTCGTTGAAGATGCGAAGGGTGGCGATCTCAGGGTAGAAGTCGCCGTCGAAGTCGCCTCGGAACTCGGTGCGCGTTCCGACGTTCCAGCCATCAGGGAGCGACCATGGTTCGGTGAACGGATCAAGTTCGTAATCGACGAGCGTCGCGTCGGTCGATACTGGCTGCGGCTGATAGAGGGCAATGTTCGGCCCGTAGAATCGTCGAATCAGCGACTCAAAACTCTCGCCGTCTCGCACGCATCGACGTGCATTCTGTTGGTACAGGTGGAAGCCCGTGTAATACCTGTCACACCCTTTCCGATAGCGTCCCGCGCGATACCCTGTGTGGGCGAACCCTTTTCGACCTCCCGCCGTTCGCCAGATCGAGAGCGGCCAGATCGCCTCGATCGCCGAGCGGATCAGGGGGAGCCGAGCGGGGAGTCCCTTCTTGACGCGCTCCGCATCCGACGCCTCCTGCCTTGCCGTGGCGTTCTCCTTGTAGAGCTGGAAGGTCACGGTCGAGCCGATGTCGAAGCAGTCGCCGTTCTTGTCTTTGAGTTTCTTATTGGGGTGGGTGATGTACCACCACGCGTACTGCTTCACAATCTGCGCAGCGGCCAGGAGTTGCGCGCGGTGTGTCTCGTTCGGACCCCACTCGTTGATGACGACGCGTTCGACATAGGTCTTGAAGTCCACCTGTACGCGCGTCCCCATCTTGTATCGCCGCCCCTTCTTGATGGGGATGTGGACCCAGATGTTCTCCGGTGGTCGAGTCAGCGAGGTCCATGGCGTGCACTGGTACTCGGCGGCGACCGCTGTCGCAGCACCACCGCTCACGGTGGGACCGGCTGCAGGAACTGCGAGCAGCGAGAGGAGCAGCGCGACGACGATCGCGCGCTTAGAGCTCCGCAGGTGCCCCAGCACGTGAACCGCCCTTGAGTGGAATCTCTTCGATCAGCGTCGCGGCGAGCAGCGCGACCAAGCTCGCGACGACGGCGAGCCAGAAGATTGCGCCGATGGCATCCGCAATTCCCGCCTTCACCGCACCGAAGAAGGCCTGCACGTACTCCGCCGGGATGAGTGCGAGGAGTGCGGGGTCGAACGCCCCACCGACGTTGGTCAGTTGATCGAGGTTGCCGCCAGCGGCGGCGAAGAACGGATCAAACGTCCCTGCAGGTGCCGCCGCAGCAAGCTCTGCTGGAATCGTGCTCGTCAACTGTCCGCCGAAATAGGAGCCGACGATCGCAAGACCAACGGATCCGCCAACCTGACGGAAGAAGGTGAGGTTCGAAGTCGCAGCTCCAAGGAACTTGAAGGGGACGGCGTTCTGCACCACGATCGTGAAGACAGAGAGCGTGGGTCCGACCCCGAGTCCAGCCAGGAACATCCAGCCACGTAGCACCCACGGGTCGGTGTCAGCCTTGATGTTCGTGAGGAGGAGTGAGCCTGCGGTCACGAGGAGGATCGCCCCAAGGATCAGGGTCTTGTAGCGTCCGCGGCGAGCAACGAGCTGCCCTGCACCGATCGAGCTGATGATGACGCCGAGGAGGAGGGGGAGGGTCGCATACCCAGAATTCGTTGCCGACTCTCCAAGGACCGTCTGGAAGTAGCGAGGGAGGAAGATCACCGCTGCGAAGAAGCCAAAGGAGGCAAAGAACGTTGCCGCGGCGGAAGCGGCGAAGGTTCGGTTTCTAAAGAGTTCGAGCGGAATGATCGGCTCTTCGGCCCGTGCCTCGATGAAGAGAAACACGCCAAGGATTGCGAGGCCCGCGGAGATCAGCCCCGCCACCGCCGGCGTGGCGAATTCGTTCGTCTGGACGTTCGTCAGGCCAATCAACACGGGAATGATGCCCGCGGCGAAGACGATCGCTCCAAGGAAGTCGATCTTCTGATTTGGACGCCCTCGGAAGGTTGGAAGTTCGAGCAGGATGATCGCAATGCTGAGTAGGCCGATCGGAATGTTGACGTAGAAGATGAGGTGCCAACTGAATGTGTCGGTGAGCCAGCCGCCCAGCGCGGGGCCGACAAGGCTGGAGAGACCGAAGACGGCGCCGAAGAGTCCCTGATATCGACCGCGCTCCTTCGCGCTGAAGAGATCGCCGATGGTCGCGAGAGCGATCGGGAAGAGCGCACCGGCGCCGAGTCCCTGAATCCCGCGGAAGAGAATCAGCTGTTCGATGTTCTGTGAGAGGCCGGCGAGTGCCGAGCCAACGAGAAAGAGGCCGACACCGGTAAGGAGGAGTGGCTTGCGGCCGTACATGTCCGAGAGCTTGCCGTAGATCGGGACGGTGACGGTGCTGGCAAGGAGATAGATCGTCACCACCCAGGTGTAGAGGTTTGCGCCATTCAACTCGGTGATGATTTGCGGAAGCGCCGTGCCCACAATCGTCTGGTCGAGCGCGCCCAAGAAGAGGGCGAGCATGATGGCGACGACGATGCCTTGCTTTGCGCGTCTCGAGAGATCTTCGCCTGCGTGCTGGCTCGAGGTTGGACGTGGACTACTCGGGCGCGATCGGCTGCGTCGTGTGGTTGCCATGGGGACCTCCAGATACACGCTTCTGCCACAGGCTGCGGTAGTTCACGTTGCAACGATCATACGCTGCACGTCGCCGACTGTCCTCACGCGCTAGGGTTGCCGCATGAAGATCGGTATCGTGGTTGAGGGACAGATGGGCCTCACCTACGCGCAGCAGCGTGCCCTCGCGCAGCGAGCCGAAGCACTCGGTTTCGATGCCTTCTATCGCACCGATCACTATGAATCGTTCCCAGGTCCTGCAGATCAGGCAACGAGTGACGCGTGGAGTGTCTTGGCGGGACTTGCACGCGAGACCACGACGATTGCTCTTGGAACGCTGGTCAGTCCCGTCACGTTCCGATACCCCGGTGAGTACGCCAAGGTGGTGGCAACGGTGCAGGAGATGGCGGGGAGGCGAATGCATGCGGGGCTCGGCGCTGGCTGGCATGAATCAGAGCATCGTCGCTACGGCTTCCCATTCCCCGACATGCCGATACGCGCCGCAATGTTGGAGGAGCAGCTCAGCATCGTGCGTGGCCTCTGGTCGGGCTCGGACGGCTGGTCGTTCAGTGGTGCCCACTACCAGGTGAGTGACGCCCTCTTTCGTCCGAAGCCAGAACCGACGCCGTGGATCATCACAGGGGGCGAGGGTTCGCCGCGCGGCATGCGGATTGCCGCCGCACACGCGGACGAGTTCAACCTCACCTCATCAACGCCGCAGATTGCGCGCGAGAAGTTTGCCGCGCTCGACGCTGCATGCACCGCCGCTGGGCGCGACCCATCGACGCTTGTGCGCTCAGCCATGACCGGCCTTCTCGTCGGTCGCCACCAGTCTGAGTATCTCGGCGCCGTGGCTCGCTTTATGGCGGGGATCGGTGGGAGCGGTGATCCTGAGGCCTACCTCGCGCCGCGCAGGCCGCGCTGGGTCTCAGGCACCCCAGAAGAGGCGCTCATCCAGATTCGTGCCTTCCGCGATGCCGGCGCGCAGCGGCTCCTCCTGCAGCACTTCCTCCCGTTGGAACTCGAACCACTCGACCTGATCGCGGAACTTCGCGACGCGATCTAGCGCGCGCGATTTAGCAGACGCGCCTTAGCGCACGCGCCCGCGCCGCCCAGCGGGTCCCGTTCGAAAGAGCACAATGCCGCGCAGTGCGCTGAGCGGTACAGGTCCGGTCTGGCGCGAATCGTTGGAGACCGACGAGTTATCCCCGAGGAGCCAGAGTGAATCAGTGGAGCCGCTCATGTCAGCAGGTCGCGCCGCGACGCGTTTCACATCGAGGCGACCCTCTCGCTCCACAATCACAATGCTCCCTTCGCGCGGTGCGCCGCGAAGCCAGGGGAGCCCGACGACCCCTGCGGGAAGGACGAGGAGGTGGTCGCCCGCCAAAAGGGCGGGGGCCATCGAATCTTCAGCGACGACCGCGCGCCAGATTCGGCGCGCAGTCGTCACCGCTGAGGGACCGAGTTATGCCTTGGAGGCGGCGAAAGACTTCGCGAACGCTTCCGTTGCGGCAACCAGCTCAGCCGCTGCTGCAGCATCGACGCTCTGCTTGTTCTTCGAGGCGAGTTTGAGCAGCTTCCAGACCTGGTCGTGCAGATCGGGCACCTTCGCAAGGTGCTCCGGCTTGAAGTAGTCGGACCAGATCACCTGGACCTCGCGCTTCACCAGTTCAGCGTGCTCCTCCTTTACGGCGATGCAGCGCGCAACCTTGTTGCGACCCGCGTGGTCGGCGGGCCCACCGATCTCTGTGGTGGTGATCAGCTCGACCATGCGAGCAACCGTCTTTGCCGCGAGCACGGCACCTGCTGGGTCGTAGATTCCGCACGGGATGTCGCAGTGCGCGTGCACGGTGACAGGAGTGAGGGCAGAACGAATCTTGATCATTGTGTTGCGCATGTTGCCTCCTTCACTATACGAATACAGCGATCGCCACGTTGGTGATCGCAAGGATGCCCGCGGCGTGAAAGGTCCCCGCTGGGATCTCTTGGTCGCGTCGTCGCGGCCAGGTGATCAGTGCGAGCACCACAACGATCGCGAACTTGATCCCTACCTTGGCGTGATTCACGGGTTCAGTCCCCATCTCCGCGATCCCAACGAGCAGGACGCCCGTCAAGAGCTGGAGCAGGGTCCCGTGCACCATGCCGGCGGAGAGTCGCTTCGGCACGCCGCGGAGGCCGGCGAAGTAGCCGCCGACGATCGCCGCCATCCCGAGCAGGTGAGCAAAGACGAGCACTCCCTCTATTGCCTCCACGAAGACCTCCTCTCACTCTCGGCGCGAACACGCCGCTCCACTACGGTAGCCGACTCCTGGCGCGGCGGGTCCCGCCGCTGGCACGGGGCGGCGTGTAGGGTTGCTCAAATGGATGAGCGGAAGGTACGTGCGTACAGCAGCTATAGCCGAGATGCGCTGACTCCTCCCACCGCCGGCGAGGGGGTGGCCTGGCTCGGAAGGGCCCCGTGGGCGAAGGCGAGCCCCGCGTATCGTCTCCTCCGCTTCTCGATGCGATCTGTCGGCTGGGTGTTTGGGCTTCGCGTGCGCGGGTACGGGCTCGATCGGCTCGAGCACGCAGGTCCACGCATCCTGGTGGGCGCACCGCATCGTCGTTACTACGAGGCCTTTGCGCTCGGGATCGCTGCGCCAGCTGAACCGCGGATCTGGTGGCTTGGCCTTGGGCCATTCATCGTTGGTCGTGGTCGCATTCGCGCGGGGATCTTGCGCAGGCTCGGCGGGCTCCTCCCAGTCTGGCGAGGATCGAGTGGAATTGAGACCCACTTGGCCGCCGCCAACGCTGTCTTCACCGCCGGCGCGCACTACGCCGTGATGCCAGAGGGTGGAACGAGCGGCCCTGCGGATCGATTCGCGGAGTTTCGTCCAGGCGCGGCCGTCATTTGCCTTCGCACTGGCGTCCCGGTGGTTCCGATCGTCTTCCGCTTTCACAACCGACGGATCGGCCTGCCGCGCATTGAGGTGATCGGTCTCCCGGATGTCAACGTGCTGGATCCGGGCGTCACGCCGCCCGTTCAAGGCTCGCGTGAAGAGCTGGCACTCGCTGCGGCGTGGAGCGACGCGCTCGCCGACCGCATGGAGCTCGTCTGGCGCGAAGGGATAAGATCGGCGGCATGAGCAGCGCGCAGGTGTGCCCCTTCCTCGCAATCGCAACCGATTCCAGCAAGCGACTCCCCTCGGCGCACGTGACCCACGCCTGCTTTGCACAGCGTCCAGCGCAACAGGTCGAACTCAATCATCAGGCCGCCTACTGTCTCAGCGAGACCTTCACGACCTGCCCCTCGTTTGTTGCCTGGGCGGTGCGCGAAGCGGCGCAGCCTGTCCCGTCGGCGGTGCCACTCCCCACGGAAGCGCTGGCCGCTGTATCCCGCGGCGATGATGGCCCAGGAGGTCAGCCCGCCGATGACGGCACGATCTGGTCAACGGCGATCGTTGCCACGCCGCCGCAAGCAGAAGACGATGAGCGTGCGCGAGTGCTTCCGCTTCATCACCGTCGGAGCGTCGACGATGAACTCCCGAAGGCGTTGATTCGACTTCCGCGTGCGCTGAGTAGCCTGCGCAGCTTCGGCGCGCTCATCGTGTTGGTTGGCGTACTCCTCTTCGCAACTCCGTCCATTCTCAAAGGAGTCGGAAGCCTGTTGAGTGGGATCGGCCAGGAGGCCTCGCCGAGTGCAAGCGCAACGCCAGCGGAGAGCGCGTCACCAACGCCCACCCCAACGCCGGCCCCTGTGATCCACGTCGTGAAGAGTGGCGACACGCTCTTCGAGATCAGCCAGGAGTACAAGGTGAGCATTGAGGCGATCATCGGCGCGAATCCACAGGTGGGAAACCCGAACAACTTGAAGATCGGTGAGCAACTCGTGATTCCAAACGTTCTTCCGAACGTGGAGATCTCTCCGAGTCCAGCGCCCTAGTCGAGCTTCGCTGCTACTCCTTGGCCGGGGAGAGATTGATTGTCGTGATCTTCCCCGCTTCAACCTTGATGGTGGCGTCTAGTTTGTGGCTCTTTGCACCAGGTCGAACCACAAGGATGTCGCACTCCACCTGGTGGCCCGTATCTTTGATCTCACCGGGGATCATGCGGAGGCCCTTATCCGCGCGGAGGAACCAACCGCCTACGCGCTCAAGCCCTTTGAGCATCTGCACCCCTTCGCCGACATGGATCCGCATCTCAACACGCTCTTCCATCAACTTGAGCGCGCCGTCGCGGTTGTCTGCGTTCAGCAGCTCAAAGAAGGCATCGGTCGTGTCTTGTGCACCCATGTGCTGATGGTACCCTGCCGCGATGAACTCTGATCGCCTCGACGCGGCGGGCCTCCTCGCTCGATTCGCCGCCCTCCACCCCGTTGCGGCAACGGCGACGGGAATCCACGATCACGATGGCGAGTGGGATGGGGTCGGCCCTGTGGCAGACGCACGCGTCATCGCATGGGTAGATGACGAAACTGCCCGCCTGAAGCGCATCTCGGACGCGGACCTCGATCGAGACGATCGTGCCGACCGCGATCTGGCGCTCGCCACACTCTCCTCACTCCGTTTCGAGCGCACGGAGATCCGCACCACGGCGTGGGATCCACTCAGCACGGTGGCAACGGTTGGCGGCGGACTATTCCCGCTGATCGCGCGCACATTTGGGAGCCGCGAGCGGCGCGCGGCGGATCTCACTGCGCGCCTCAATGGACTGCCGAAGTTTCTCGATGACGCCATCGACGCACTCGTTGGCGTTCCCGAGACGCGCGTTGCCGCTGACGACGGCGCGCCGCGTCGCGCCGGTGACTCCGCCCCGAGCGGTGAGCTGACGCTCCCCACACGACCGATCAGTCGACTGCATACCGAGACCGCGATCGCTCAGGCGGCGGGGATCGGTGAGCTCGCCGAGATGGGCGCTGAAGTGTACGGGGAAGAGCTGAGGGGAGCGGCAGATGTGGCACGCGTCGCGGCGGAGCGGTTCACGCAGCGCCTCCGTGTCGACGTGCTTCCGCGAAGTGACGGCGAAGGTCGCTACGGTGTCGCCCGCTACGACCGCGCGTTACGACACACGCTCTTCGGCTCTCACGACCGTGCAGCCGTACAGCGCGCAGCGGAGCGCGAATTCACGGCGGTTCGCGAACGCATGATCAGCATTGCGCGAGAGATCGCACCGCGCTGGATCGGCGCACCTGAAGCGGAGCGACTGCAGGGCGATCCGCAGCATCTTGTCGGTGCGGTGTTGCATGCGATTGGAGGCGAGCACTCCTCGGCGGCAGACCTCCTTGATCGATGCCGAGAGGAGACCGCGCGATGTGAGGCGTTTATCAAACGCACGGGACTGCTCGATCTTCCGAGTGAGCCACTCCAGATCACGTGGACACCACGCTTCTTGCGCGCATATGGTGGCGCATTCCTCGACTCCCCGGGCCCGCTCGACAAGGGGGAGATGAGCTTCTTCTATGTCACGCCTCCCCCCGACGACGCCACGCCGGAGCAGGTGGAGTCCATGCTTCGCGAGGACAACGATCGGATGCTCGCGCTTCTTGCGATCCACGAAGCAATCCCTGGTCACTATCTCCAGCTTGCCGCGGCAAACAAGACGGATCGCCCGTTGCGCGCCGCATTCGGTTCAGGCGTGTTCGCGGAAGGCTGGGCCGTCTATGTGACGCAGGTGATGCTCGACGAGGGGTTCGGTGACGGCGACAAGGCGCTCGAGCTTGTGCACTGGAAGTTCTATCTCCGCTGCGTCGCGAATGCGCTCCTTGATATCGGGATCCATGCGGATGGGCGCGATGAGGCGTGGGCCCTCAAGTTGATGGTGGGGGAGTCGTGGCAGGAGGAGTCGGAGGCGAAGGCGAAATATCTCCGCGCACGACTCACCGCAACGCAGCTCCCGACCTATTTCATCGGATCTGTTGGCTGCTGGGAGCTTGAAGATCGCGCGCGTGCGGCCTTCAGCGGCAGAGCGGCGCGACACGTTGGACTTCCCGGAAACCGCCCTTCGACCGCCGGCTTCAGTCGACCCGCGCATCTCCGCGCGATGCTGCAGCACGGCACGCCGCCAATCCCGCTTCTTGAGCGGCTGATGCGCGCGTCGAGTTAGTTCAGACCTCTGCGCGGCGACCTCGCGCCGCCAACCGATCAGCGCGGCGGTCGAGCGGGTCGCCCGTCTCCCTCTGGCTCGGCGCCAGGAGCTGAGAGCGCCGCGGTTGCCGCCGCCGAGTAGGCAACATCCGTTGGGCTCGACGATCCCTTGACCGTAACCGACTGCGCCCCCGTTGGCGGTTGCGCCGTTGGGGGAAGGATCGAGCGGCCGGGGAGGCGATGTTCGAGCTTCACCGTCACGTCGTAGTCCTCGCAGATATCAAGGAATGGATCCGGATCAAACGCGTCGGGCGACTTCACACCGGCCCCACCCCATACACCTTCTGCGATCAGCTCCATCGCCATGATCGGCATGACGCCGGTCTGCCAGGCGACTGGTTGCAGGTTGTATCGACCCATCGTCTCCGCCGCATCACAGACTTGGTAGTGGAACGTCTCTCGTGGACGGCCATCCTTGGTGCCGCTGACGAGCGCGCCGACGATGGCACGACCGACCATGTTCTTGCCGAGCGTCGCCGGATCTGGAGAGAGCGCCCCGATCACATCGCGCGGGGCAACCTTTGTCCCCTTGACGTTGATCGGCTCCTTGCCGTCCAGGCCGAGACGGTGCAGGAGCTGCAACGTCTCGATGAAGTCGGCACCGAGCGCGTATTTGAAGGTGATCAGATCTGCCTTCATGGTGCGCGGCAGCTGCACCACCTCTTCGTGTTCCACATTGACGCACATCACGGGCCCCACGCCCTCAGGGAAGACGAAGTCCTCCGGCTCGCTGAACGGTGCACGAACCTCGACCTTGCCGTTGCGCCAGACGATCGGCGGATTCAAGCACTCCTCGATCACCGTCCAGAGGCTGAAGACGGTCGCGAATGGGTAGCCTTCGATTCGAAGATCGCCGCCGTCGCGAATGTGCACGGCGTTCACGTCATCAAACGTCCACTTCTTCGCGTATGCAGCGAAGATGTTGGAGAGGCCCGGATCCATCCCCATGCCGATGAGTGCCACCTTCCCCTTCGCCTCCCAGAGGCCGTTCTTCGCCACCTGGTAGTCGCCGAGCATTTCGCCGGGGACGGTGTATGGGCTCTGCTTATCTGGGACGGAGAGGCTGGTTGCCATGTCGATGTAGTGGACACCAGCCTCGAGCGCGGCGTCAAAGATCGCGGGGACAAAGCGCGGATCCACAGCGTTGAGCACGAGATCCGCCTTTGAGGCGACGATCAGTTCCTTGAGCTGCTGCGCGTTCCCCGCATCAACTTGCGCTACGTCGTAGCCAGCGCCTACGGCATCCGCCACGGTGCGTGCTCGATCGAGGGAGTAATCGGCGAGGGTCATCTTGCCGAGCCACTTGCGCCCCTTCACGAGGTGGGCGATTGCCTCTCCGACCGTGCCGGTGCCAACCAATAAGACGTTCATATGTGTCCAGACCTTTCCCGCAGGGGCCCAGTTTGCCGGGCTGCACCTGCACCAGGGGAGACCGCTGAGGCCTCAACCCAGTTGCTACCGACAGCCTACGCCGCACCCCCAGGGGGTCGTCAAACGCTTCGGTTTT
>Ga0129336_10000899_pt1 | contig 17615 bp, 6 predicted proteins | sample CPB6_02_DNA_FD_96878 | JGI IMG/M metagenome (GOLD analysis project Ga0129336, IMG submission 96878) | Freshwater to marine salinity gradient microbial communities from Chesapeake Bay, USA - CPBay_Sum_0.6_0.2_DNA | ecosystem: Environmental > Aquatic > Marine > Coastal | place: USA: Chesapeake Bay... | reverse complement strand
ACTGGTTGATGATAAAGGTTGTTGAACTCCTTCAAAGAGGAGAACATATTTATCATATCTTTTGAGATCGATCTGAATGGGCTTTTCTCAAAAGAGAAGTAATAATTTACAGGAAGAATTTCTTTTGTGAAGACTTCATCATCTGTGTCTGGTGTCTTTACGAGATCATAACTGTTCATCTCGTCAGGCAAACCGCTTTCAGCGAAACTTATGAATTCCTTGGTTACTACGTCTGTGCTTGAAGCAGGGAAGCCATAACCTTTTGCTGTGTGAATTCTATCGGTGACTTTGGAAATAACACCGAAAAGGTTGGGGTCAGAAGAACCGGAAGTGATGTCATAAACGACGAACTCACCGCTGCTGTCTGAACCAGTGACAGAAGAGACATCCCAGTTTAGGGCAAGTGTTTCTATTTGTGGAACATAAACACCATTTACCGCTGTTTGGTTCAAGAAATTATTTCTTGAAGGGTTGTTTGAGCCGTAGTTGAGTGGGTTTTGGGCGTGGAAGTCAATTGAACTTGTTTCAAGTGGAGTGAGCCAATGTCTCAAAGAACCTACACGAATGTCGCTCTTGTCTATAACGCTACCGCTAAAGTTAGTGTTACGGGCACCGAAGTAATAACGCTTTGGAGCCGAAGAAAGATACTTTCCATCAGCGTGCGATAAAGAAGCAGTTAGATAGAAAGTGTCAAGAACAATGTCAAGTTCTTTATTAACACCGTAGAAACCGAGAGTGTAGGAAGAACTTTCAGCACCAGTAATGCCACCATAGTTTAGAGCCTTATCCGGTGTGAGAATAACAGCAAAATTCCATTTCTTGTTGTCGTAGACGGAATAGAAATTGCTTGTTGTAAGTTGGACATTTGTGGTTCCGTTGATAGAGCCGGTAAGCAAGAAATAAACGTCTTCTGATTCGCTTTTCAGTCTAACGCTGTAGATACGAAGAGTAGTATCTGGGCTTTGGAAAGCAAAATTGGAAGTGCTTGATGTGTTTGGTAGATGGAAACCAGCGATTGAAGAAGTAATAAAGTCTGTTGTATAGTAAGCTGTTTGGTTATATGGAGGTTTGGATGGAAATACCACTTCTACTTCAGTTGTAAAACCAAACTCTTTTAGGTCATAAGTGGATAAGTTGCCAGAAACATAAGAATTAGCACCTGGTTGGTGATAAATTGAACCAAATGTATTTTCTGGTTTTTGGAAATTGACAAATTTCTTTCCGACAGAGGAGAATTCAAAGCGGTTGTCGTATGCGAATCTGGTATTGTTTGGATAAATTGCGATATTTACAAGTTCGCTATCAATACCAAAAGTACGAATCAAGTTTCTAAAAGACTTGTCTGTACCTTTAGACTTATAAATGTAAACAAGGTTATTGTATACATTTTGGTAAATTTGATTCTTTACTTCTTCAAGTTCTAATTCAAAGCGGTTTTGGTTATCAACATTTAGAATTTTTTCATAAAGTTTAGTATTATCAAATATTTTTGGTGTCACAAAACCTTGGTTAGCTAACTGATATTCGGAAAAAGGCAATGACCTTTCGTATGAAGAACTTATATACTCTTTGTTCTTTAGCTTATTGACATTCTCTATACCAGCATACAACTCATCAAGTTGATAAGCCATTATCTGGGTTAAGTTAAATAATTCACCACCACTAGTCCCATCAGCGGGTCTGTCTTCCTCTGCTATCCAAGAAGGCAACGACTGGTAGAAGGAACTATTATTGTTGATGTCATATTCGCTACCAGAAGCGATAAGTTCATCGTAAAGACTTACAACGCTTGGGTGGTTTGTGTAAATAACAGGGTCTTTGTATTCTGTCTCGGTAGCGCCCGCGAGAACCATAGCGGAATCGGTGGAACGGGCTGTGGAGCCTGGGTAGCCATACCAAACGCCGTTGGAAATTCTTCCTGAGTAGTCAAGAACATTTGAATCGAGGCTTGAAGTGCCAGTAATACCTTCATTGAACTTGTAATAAACACCAAGTTCTGTGTTGGAAATATCTGTGTTTGTTCCACCGGCAACTTGATATTTGTAGTAGAAATTTATTTCTTTTTCATCTCGGACAGACTTCCAGTATCTAAATTCATCCAAAGAACCGGATAGTTTGCCGTATCCAAGCATGTCTACGCCGTGGAATGTTGAGCCTGATGGTGATGTTCTCAAAGCACCGATGGTTGCGACCATAGCGCCGTCTACAATCCCCATAGACTTATTGCTAAATGTGTTAGAGTACTCGCGGCTACCGTTGATATAAGCCTTTACAGCAAGGTCGCTTCCTGTGTTCTGGAAGGAGAAGGCATAATGTCTCCAAGTTCCATCTTTTAGACTTGAAGTGGTAAAGTTGGTGATACTAATTGCTTGTGAGATGTTTACAGAGCCAGAAGAAATTTCAAAGATGAAAGTAGAAAGACCGTCTGCTGAACCTGTAAGGCCGATAGTTAAACGACCATAGTTGGCACTTGAAGAAGCAACAGAATTCCAAAGATCAAAAATGATTTCTTTTTCTGTAGAGGAAGTGACAAAACCCTCTTTCTTCAACCAGAACTCAACAGCCATTCCGTAGGCGGGGTTCATTAGAAGGTTTGTAGTTCTTGTTCCGGTTCTACCGTCAGCGGCTTGTGAGGCAGTTCCATAAACGTCTAATTCAAACTTGTTGGCATCATCAAAGGTGTCGGCTAATGGAGAACCAGCCATTCCTTGTGAGGCTGTGTGAGGGCCACCAAAGAAGTAAATGTATTCTTTTGTGGTTGGGTTGCCAAAACCGCCTACTTTCGCGCCAGAAAATGTATAGTTGTTAGAAGATAGTTTGATGTGTCCGTTATATCTTGGGTATCTTTTCTCTAATAGATAAAGGTCAAGATAAGTACAACGAGAAAGATATTCATTCAGTTCCTTTCTGGAACCATCGTAGGGGAACTCATTTGCGATGTTTGAGATAGAAGAAGAATAGTAGTTTTCGGCAGAACCAAACTTTACGAAGTTCTTTGGGTCTGAAAAATCAACGAGTGGAACAAACCTTTCAACAGCCTGATATTTGGCTGCGATATTATCTCTCGATTCAGCATAAAGATAAATGTCCGCTGTTGGCGAATCCGAAACAGGGAAAGTGTTTTTTTGTTGAAGAGAAAATAGGTCTTTAATACTCATTATTATTCTACTCTAAACTTGAAAGTCTCGGGCTGCTCCAGATAAGAATTAACTGATCCGTTATAGTAAGAGAACTTTATAGCATAACTATAACCGGCTTCCAAAAGATTCGTATCAAGGTCAAAATAATTTCCTTGGGAATCAAAGGAGAGCGCGGTATGTTGTGTGCTTCCAGTTCCGTATGAAATAACATCCAGTTCGTCAATTATGCGGTAGATTCTAAAAGAGCCACTATCAATTATGAATGACTGCGGTGTTGCCGTAGCGACTGTGTAGATGGTAGGACTCCAATTTCTAGGTCTAGCATAAACTCTAAATCTTTCTGTTTGCCCCCTGTGATAAATAGGTTTCAAGTTTGTTATTTGAGTAGTAAATTGAGATGCGTTAGCAGAAGACTCGCCAGTAAGAACGCTTGGGACAATGGTGCCTGTGTGGAATTGAGTTGAGCCAGAGAACCAAACGTCATAAAGCCTCTCTATCGGCGTTGTGGCGGCTGTGATAGCGAAGCTAGCCGAATAGACACCGGTAGAAACCCAACCGCCCGTAGCCACCGTTGGCGCGGCGACAGACACATAAGTTCCGTCAGACACCAAAGTTAGAGCAGAACCGGTTGGAACATCGGCTGTTGAGGAACCAGAATAAACGCTAACATAAATTTTACCGGTTCCTATCGCTGGAATGTCACGTAGAATTCCGCGATGATAGTTGTAGAAATAAATTGTGTTTAGGTTTTCTGCGGCAGTTGATAAAGAACTGCTGTAATAGAATTCGCCGCGCTTATCTTTTAGAGCATTATTGAATCTTGCTTCAATAACTGGCTTCTTGAAAAAGAACTCTGAAGACCTAGCGAAAAACTTCTTTGTGTAGAGAGAGGTTGTTGGCGCAGATTCAGCAGAACCAGAAATCTTGACCATAAGACCGTGGTTTGGCTTTGTACCTGCTAACCATTGTTCCACTATGTCTGAAACATTTACTTCCAAGTCTTCGCTTCCGTCTGACCCGAATGCTTGCGAATAAGCAGGAGTAGCATAAAGATCGCCACCTTCCGAAACCCAACCGGTGGTTGAACTGGCGCTAATCCAGTTTGAAGTATCTGTATCGGAGTATTCGTCAAGATCCAAGCCGCGACCTTCATCCCAAGAACCGCTAACAGCTCTTATTTCCAAAGAATAATTGCGAGGAAGTGAATAAGCGTGAGCGGCGTTAAACATTCTTAAGTAATAAGAAACATTACCAGAAGCAGGCAATAAACCAGCAGCACGATCAGTAGTCATTTGGTCTGTGTCAAACTGAACTAAAATTCTGCTCTTTTCTATTGAGGAAGTGGAAGCCTGGGCGTAAATAACAAATGTTTCCAAAACATCGGCAAGACCGGTGTTTGAGCCAGTAGCCCTGGTAGATAGGTTGGCCTTGAATGCGTTTGTTATTGTGTTATCTTTTGTAGCGTTATAGCGTTTGATGCCCATTATTCAGCCACTCCTGCAATGTCTATGTCTGTGAATTTCATTTCCATACAGACGTTCTTCGGTACTACTAGGTAAGTTCCATCCACCGATAAAGCAGAGGAAAAATCAAATGTATTAGACGAATAGATACCATCAACCTTTGGAATAATTCTTACTCTTTTAGCATCAATTACACCTCTAACTTGCTTATTCAGGACAGAATAAATTTCTGAGATAGAAACCATTTGTCCGAAATAACCAGCATTAGCGAAGTGTTCTGCCAGCTTTTGTCTTGCTTCTGCCAAAACAATTTCTTTTTCATAGCTTCTATCAACAAGAATAGTGAAGTCAACTCCAAAATTCACAACTAAACCATCTAAGATATCAATGGTATCGTGTATCATTTTATATCTATTCAACCAATTCTTTAAGTTATCTTTGAGAAGTCCCGAAGGTCTTGAAAGTTTGCCTTGTGAATTTTGAGTCAGAACATATAAATTTATATTTCTTTTGAAAGAATTACTATCTTTATATCCGGCAGCTCTTGTAATGGCACCAAACTTTGCTGGCATTGCATAGCTTATAGCTTCTAAGTCTTGTTGAGTTACCGCACGGTGTTGTGTCGCAAAATAAGAAGAAGACCTTACTTTTATTTCTTCAGAGGTTGGTAATATAGACTGCCCAACAATAGGCTCTTCGTTATTCACTTCAATGCTGGACCTTACCGAGCGTACTGTATCGGCAACCAGAGAAAACTCATCTACAAACTGTAGAATAGGTTCTATTGCTCTATTTAGCGAGCCTACAGGCGCGTTTACTGTAGTGCTATCGTTATAGCGATATCTTACTGTCAGAGTGGTATTGGAAGGACCAACTCCAAGTTTGTCTGACTGCATAAGTTTGGAAGGATCAAAACCTTGTTCGGTTTCATAGCTTCTACCATATCTGTTCAATAAGACGCTGTTTGGTTGAGCAAAGCCGCTCTCATTTAGTTCGCTTTCGCTGCCAAAACCAAACTGTAAATATGTAGAGCCAAATTTATCCACTTCATGCGTAAAACGTCTGGCGACCGAAAAGGGTCTTAGAATGGCAGGTACTATCTCTTTATTAGCGCCTTTATTTTCTATTTCTTTATAAACCACATTTTGAGTCAAATAATCAACTTCGTAATATTCATGCCCTTCTAAGTCCATAACCTCTAAAATTTCGTTTATGTTTGTTCCCAATAATTTGACTTTTTTGAACTTTTCAAATTCATCAACTTGGATGTTTTCTGTCTTGAAGCGACCGGAGATAACTACACCACTATTTCTTAGAGCATAAAAGGTTGGTTGTCCTGTAGTTGTATTTATTCTAGCAGGCACTATATCTGTTATTGATGTATCAAAACGAACATCGTCTAAAAGAGTAAACGCTGAGTTATTTGCTCCACCAAATACGGAATTCTTTTTTAGAATTGGAATATATGCTGGGTCTGGTCCTGCTGTTGGCGACGAAGCAAGAGCAGGAACAAGCACGAAGAATTGAGCTATTCCACTAGATGTTGACGGCCCTTTGAACTTATAACCATTTTGTTCTGCTAATTTGCGAATATTAGAATATTCAACTGCTGTTGAAAGAAATGATTCATTAGCCTGATAGTCAAGATAAAAGGATAAAATATCGCCAATATAAGAAACGCTATCTAACATCAAAGAACCGAAGCTAGCTTCGTTGAAGTCTTTGTACGAATCGGGGTAATACCTTCTAGCGAACTCGATCAAATCTGCTTTGATAGTTTCAAAGTCTCTAGAAGTGTATTTTATTACTGGTTTCTTTATATTGGTCATTTATGTTTCACCATTCAAAAATAAATAGTTAAGGGGCTATTATCTAATCTCCAAATTCAAAATTTGTACATCGCTAGACGGGAATGAATACTCCATCTTGAAGTATAAAGTGTTTGGCATCTCGTCCGTTGAAAATATATCCAAACTTATTACCTTTACGAATGGAAGGTATGCTTTAAGTTGTTGAAGAGTTCTTTCTCTAATGGCATCAAAAACTAATTCGGACATATTTTCAAATAAATAATTTCTTAGTCCAACGCCGAAGTTAGCGTCCATCACTCTTTCGCCTGGGGCTGTGAACAAAAGCATTTTAATATTTTGCCTTACGACAGAGGGTAAATTCTTATTTAGTGAATATGGTCCATCTACAGAATCAACCTGTAATGGGGGTTTAGCAGAATAACCTATAGCCATTTTTAACCCTCTTGATAAATAGATTCTTATTCACAACTATCGCTATTTCTTGCAACTCCACAAGCATTTGTTGGGTCAGGTACAATAAGACCTTCATATCCATCTCCAATAATATCCCTTAATGGTCCTAGCCCTTGTCTTATTAGAGGATCAACCTGATTCGCTTTTAGGATATCATTCTGGATATCGGAAATACGAATTATTCCATCTCTATCTACGTTAGTAAAGGGTCTTGATAATGTCGCTACTCTTTCTTCTTCAGCTAGAACGCTGTATTCGTCATCACCCTCTCCTCTATATGATGGGTCAAAAGAGTTGTAAGAATAGTAAAACACCTTTCTAACAGACTCATAGAATGGCAATAATGCACCACTTTCTTTTTTACTAACAACAGTATCTACTGCTCGTTTACGTCCATTCCAGTCTACTGCTGAACCTATCGAATTTGTAAAGGCTTTGGTCGTGTAAATTGCACTCAAAGAAGCAAAATATCGTAATGGAATACAGAAATCAAACATTTTCTTGTATTGTTCATCACAAACTATTTCATTAAATAATCTTATCGTGATGGGTCTTGTCAAAGCCGAATGGTCTATCCAGTTACCAGGAGTTACATTTATACCTAGATAACCGCTTCCTGTGTCACTAGAAATGTAAGCATCATAGATGGTTTTCAAATCTCTAAAAGTCCAATTTACTTCTTCTTCAGCTTTGAAGAGAGGAATACCGTAACCATTTTCTTTATTTAGTGCTTTCAACGTTCTTATTCTATCTCTTAGATTTTTGTCTAAGTCCAACTCGCCTTCTTTTACCGGGAATAAAGTATTTTCAAAATAGGAACGACTACCCTCAGAAAAAGTAAGATCCGAATCTGGCTGCATAAGTAACATTCTAACTCCATACTTGAAAGTCCCTGGTTTGAAGAACCAAGAAACTGGCATATCAAGAAAGCTTGTACTTGCATTAGAAGAACCCGCAAAAGCTCCGTTGAAGAAACCACTCGATCCAAGCCAATAGATGAAAGTAGATAAACTTACTGGGCCTAAGAATACTTCCTTGGTCACCGCTTTGAAATTTTGCGTTCCAATATTCCCAAGATAACCCATTCCAAATACACTATTGTCATCATAAAGGACTTCCCTAAGTTTTGATAAAGTATTTGCATATATATCTATTCCAGTATTTGGATCGATATATTGATTTCTTGCTTGTTCATCGCCTGGGAAGGAATCTTGGCCTATCTCTACTAGATGTAAATATTGTTCAAGTATGAATGGAGCTGGAACTTGGCTTGTAACAATTGGCATGTTGCTCGCACTAAGACCACCAACAACATAACTATCGGAACCTAGCTTTCTAAACGTAGTGCCTTCTGTTTTGAATACTTTATATCGTTTTAGAGAAGTATAGATATTCTCAACCCCTCTCAATGGACTTTGACCAACAGCGGTTAGAGAGTCGAAATAATCTGAAACTCTTGTATTATCTGTTATTTGTGAAGCAAGAGTTTCTAATTCGAATATTGCTGTATTGGTTTCACCAGTATCTTGAAAAATAAACAATTCATTCCATCTAGGATGTGTTCCAGCTTTAGAGCCATAAGAATCAAGTAAGAAAGAATTTACTACAATATCTCGCTTATTTAGTTCAATATAATTCATTAGACTTGGAACTAGAAAATCTGGGCTGTACCGGTAATCGTCCATAGTCAATGGTGTAACGTAACGATCCTCGTTCAAACTTTGTTCTATATTCGCCGCTGTATCAGCATTATAATTTACAGAAAAAGAATATACAGGCTCTTTTGGTTTACCTTTCATTATTATAGTAGAACCGTTAAAGTTTTGTTTATTGTAAAGTCTTGTAAACATAAACCCGTTGAAGTTTCTATCGTTATTATCTTCCTTGGTGCCATAGAAAGTACGATAAGCAATATCAGAGATTAAGGCATCTCCCGCCGAGTATAGCATAGCTGGGTGGTGCGTGTAAATATTACGCATATGTGCGGTATCGTCTTTACTGATGTCTTCGCCGTTTTGTACAATAGGACCGCCGTTTATTGGCATATTCAGGATACTATTTTCCTTGATAAGATCGGGATTTAGAACAGACAATTCTTTAGAAACTATTGACATTTCTTGGCGCAGTCTAGTTCTCAGCAAAACCTCAAAATAAGCTTCGCAGTCTTCCATTATCAAATTCCAATAGTTATTGCGAAGTCTTACTTGTTGTTCTCTCTGTTTCTTGGCTTCAGCAAAAATTCTATTGGCTGGGCCTATCGAACCTTCGGAAGCAACAATAGCATTAGAAATAGTGCCAATAGGATAACCAGGTACTTCGTATGCTGCTATTCTTGACAAAGCATCATAATAAGAGCTTTCTTTTTGAGTAAGGTTGTTTTTTGGAATTCCAAGCTTCCAGATATTTGATTTTCTTCCTATTTGTCTCAATGCTTCTTCTTCTGTTGGAGTAAGAGATTCTATTTTTGCTTCTCTCTTCTTCAAAAGAATCATTACATATATTTCCATAAGCATATGATAGAACTTGCTACTCTTTCTTCTTGAATTTGAATTTCTCGGACCAGTTTCTATTGCGTAGTCCTTAAACTTCTTGGCGAGGAAATCAAAGTAAACATTATCAAAAACGTTATCAGTCATTTCAACAGTATTCAATAAGGCAAAACCTTTGTAGTAATGCTCAAAGCAGAAAATTTTGACCATCATATCAAAAAGGCTATTCATAGTAACTAATGCTGACTTCGAAACAATTAGATCAAATGGTGCTTGATTGCTGTAGTCATCAGCATCTCTTGTGTCTTCCTGTAATTTTAGATATAGATCTGCTGCTTTTTCCGAAAAATATTGAAAATCTGGAATAGGAGTTCTGGCTGGTGTGAATGTGTCATTTCTCTCGCGTAAGTAGATATTGTACAAATTTTTCCAGTCATCACTAAACTTCGTATAAATGTAATAACTCGGATCAGCTTCAGTTCCACCATAGTCTTCAGGGTTCACAACAGGATCTAACTCACCAGTTAAAGTATTAACGTGTCTACTATTCAAGACATTTACACGTTCATCAGTAATACCATATTTCAAGTTCTTTCCATTGTGTGCTGGTATCTTCATGATACCATCTAGATATGTATTAAAAACGTAGTTATAGAGATCTTTTGAAAGATATTCAACATACTTTTCAACTCTTGGTATCTCCTCTAAACTAATATCCGCATTTCTTTGCAAAGCATTTAATACTATATCAGCAAAAACTAGTGCTTGCTTTGTTTCGTTTTGTGTAACATTGTTAGAAAGTATATTTTCAACATTTGGAATGTCAATATTTCGGTCTGTTAGATCGATTAGATAGTCATCCTTAGATTTTATAATTTCTCGGAGTTCAATTGACTTATTTAATTTTACGAATTCATTTTCTGGGAACGAAACAACCTGGCTGTACTCCATATACTCGGGAGTACTTATGGATACCTGCGAGGTATCGGTAATAGATGGATCTTTTTTGATAAGTTGTGAAATAGAGCTTGGATAATAGTCAAATATTTTTGTTCGTATTTCACCAATAGGAGCTTCTACGGTTGTGGATGGTAAAATAAAGAAATTATAACTCTTAACTCTATAACCTGGTATTTTGGAGGAAATGGGTTTTGGAATTCCTTGGAGTGGTTCTGTTACGGTATCTTTATAAGCTCTTTTGGTCGAACCTATAAAAGCATTTACAAACGGTGCTGCACCAGGAACAAAGAAAGCTGCTGCTGTAGCCGTCAAAAGTTTAGCACTTATATCCTTCTGCAAAAACACACCAGATTCAAGATTTACTTGTCTAATACCATCAATACTAAGATTGCTAATAATACTTTGTGTAAGATCATAAATGCCGGTAAAACTAATACCTCTAACGCCAAAATATATATTTCCTATTCTTGAAAATAAATCTTGATAACTGATGCGCTGTTGCGCTGTAAGACTTCTCATTTCTTCTTCAGTCATATTAAAAAGTTTATTTAAACTTTCTTTATCTTCATCTGTGAGAACAAAAGAGCTTGTAGCTGGATCGATATAGTTGTCAAACCCTTCCGGTGCGATATTCAACGGAGTTGAGGTCATTCTTGTTTTATAATCAAGACTACAGAATTCTTCTTGGTTTAGACGCATCCAGCTACCAACCAACATTGGTTCATAAACACCAATTTGTTCTTTGTTTAAATTTGAAGTTATCTCTTCAGCGGTACTTTCCTGCCCTACTGCTGTTGGATCGTTGAAATTTTCAAGATACTTATTTTGTTGATATGCGGCATCAAGAATTTGATTGAATTTCAAATATGAAGGATAAGGTATGCCATTTTTTCCACTTAATATTTTGGAAAGAAAACCTTTTTCACCGACCATGTTTGTATCAAGTGAAACTTTCAAACTATTGAATACATTAGAATATGTTCTAACAAGTTCGGTTTTTACAACTTCATTGATGGAATCAAAAGAGTTATTTATACCACAATTTGGGGAACCAATTTCTATCAATGGCAACATGCTATCAAGCGGATCGCCATTATTAATAAGGTCTAAAAATTGCTGTGCTTGTCTAGAATTTAGTTCACACATTAGACTGATTTGATTTTGGATTTCAGAATCTTGCAAACCGCGCTCTTTCAACAATGCAATACGAAGGTCATTATAGACTTGATAATAGGCAGGAGTTGAACATACCATGCCATTTATGGGTACTTCAACTTCTGATAATACCCTATTGCATCCTGGGTCCACCAAACTAGAAATGCTGGTAAAAAATCTGACTATATCATTTTGGTCCTTGCTGATACCGGCATTGGGGAACCTAACATCGATAATATTTTGAATTATCAGAATGGTATCATAGTTTGGTTGAGCATTTAGAAGTTCGCAGAATTCTCTTTGTGTCAGAACACTCATAGTCAAAGATAAGAATTCATTTAGAGCAGCAATATCAACTCCACCAAACATACCAATTGAAGTTGCTATCTCTGTTAGCATCTCAGATACTTGTTGGATATCAGCATCACTTAGACCAGTTGGACTTGAAGATTTCAAATTATTCGCTATTGTGCGTGACATGTCATCTGGGCTAACGGGGCGGTTTTGAGTGCGAGGACCAAGTTCTTCCTCTGGAAGTATCATCAGAGATAGACTAGCACACGAAATATCTGGTACAAGTTTCTGTAAATAAGCAATGACTATTTTGAACAAAGTTGTGGTAGCAACATAGAACAATGATGTTGCAGCACTCATCAAAATGGATTCAAGTATTTGGTATCTATCTGGTACTTTGGGTAGTTTTTTCTTTTGTCCCTTCTTTTTGAGAGGCTTGAAACCTTTGAAAAATTCTTTTCTTGCTTTATCAAGTTCCCGATATTTATTGAACATATCTGGGTCTGGTAATTCACAAGCAGCAAATGAATCCAGCAAAGAGCGTAAGTCATCTTGCGCTCCGGTTACTAAGCCAGTCAAATCTTTTGAAAGATTATTGATAGAAATTTTGCCAAGTACTTCACCATTGATATCTCTTGATACTATATTGAGATCAATTCCTAACTTACCATTTTGAAGAAGATCTAGAGAAACGGTTGATAAAGTTCTTATGGAATCAGCGTCCGAGGTTTCAGTAATTGCTTCGGGATCTAAAAACGCAGTTATTTCATCAAAACTTTTGATTTCTTTTAGGGCAGGAGGAAGATTTGGTTGTTCTGCTAAATAATCAAAAAATGCTTGTTGAATCCTTGGTTCAAATTGTGTAGAGGTCAAAACACCATTGATAAACCTACCAACTAGTTTAAAATCATTTATAGCTTCGCTTACTTGCTTATTTTTGATACTTTCTATTAGTTTTTCAATCAAGAAAGTAGGACTTAAATACTTCAAGTATTGTTGAACATTCACATTTAGAAGCCAGTCAATTGGTCCTGGCGAAACTGATATAGCTCTACTTACAACGGATAACGAAAGAAAGCCGAGCAATTTTAAAGAGTTTTCACCAATGGACTTTAACAACAACTCTCTTGCTCTAGCACCATTATCGTTCTTTGCGAAAACCCCATTACCATCAAGAGTAATGTTATCGGTCATGCTATCGATGATATCGTTCAATACCTGTGCGAATGGGTCACCAGCGTCTAAATTAGAACGATTTACTAAAGCAGCTTTTAGAGCTTTATTAACTGGTCGTTTTAGTTCTTCGTCTTCCTTGACCTTTTGTTTGTAGTTTTTGAATGGTTTCTTGTTATACTCATTAGCATAAAATTCTAAGCCATTTTCTTTAATATCGTTCAACACATCGTTTACGACATTAGAGGCAAAATTCTTTAAGAATTGCGCTCTAGGAGTTTGCAAGGGATCGGTAGTATTTGGATTATCAAATTGGAGTGTTGGATAACGTAATGTTGCGGCAAACTCTTTGAAGTTTGTACCTTTTTTAGAAATTGGCATTGGTATTCCTTGTACTATAAGTATCTATTTCCAGTCATTTTTATCTGGTCTTAGTAGGGGTAAAATAACATTCAAATTCATAAGATAGTTCATAGCAGTATCTTGCATAAACACATCTTGTGAATTCAAACCTCCCAAGTTGTCGCCCGTTCCATTGTTTGACTTCCAAATTAAATCTGTTGGTGGTCTAGAAGAATTTATTATTTGCGCTCTATAAAGTTTCACGTTTTTTCCTGCTACAACACCACTAACCAAACCAGAACCTGCGTTATTTGTCGGTGGTTTGGTTAAGGTATTTATCCCAGGCGGCGCTACAACATTAGTGCCTTCAATTAGAGCAGGTTCAGAACCTTCTGCTTGTTCGAATTGGAATACAAGGATAATACGATCTCCCATCATGTATTGACCTGGCTTCTGTAAAGACACATCGTTTAATAAAGACACACCGTTTCTAGAAAGTAACTTCGTAAATAAAGGTCTAAACTTTTGAAAATTTTGTGAATCTTGTTTTAGAATATCAAACTTTAATTTATCAAAAATTGGACTAGCAGAAACCCGTAAGTTAGTTACCGCTGGGTTTTCGTTCCCGAATGTTATTTTCCAGAGTGCGTGATCGAATACATACTTTTTTAGAACATTTTCAAAACCTTCTAGAGAATCAAAAAACTCTTGTATTGTATAAGAATAAGTTTTTATGAATGGAGCATTTGGACCTGGATCGGTGAATCTTGGTTCTGAGAAATCAATACTTCTTTTAAGACTTTCTACTGTTTCCTCGCTCATGGAGAACAATAGCTTTGAAGGCTTGAATGCTCTAGGCTCATAGAATATACCATTTGGTTCTGTTCTCACTAATAATTCTACCGAGAGGTCCATATCTTCTAAGGCTCGCATATTCAGTTTAAATATATTATTGAGTATTTTATAAGCTTCTGCTTTATGAGTATTGATAACTGTACTTGTCAGATCAGCGAAGTTTTGTAACACTACATCATATACAATATAATATTTTTTATTATCCGGCGAGTAATATGGTGAGTTCCTATCTTTAGTTGTCCAGTTCTCTAAGAATGTTTTTGTCTTTGAAGCATTCAGCAAACCAGGGTCTAAGCAGGGATTTGCAATTCGTTGTTCCGGTATTCTGCAAAGATCAGGGTTTAGTCTTTCAGCTAATATTTCTTCTCTTTCCGCTCTAGCTTCTGCTTCTTCGGCAAGACGACGATAATACTCTTCTTCTTGTTGTTGCTTTATCGCTTCCGATTCAGCAATGATATCAGACGTTACGACACCACTTAAACTTTCTATCAAAATAGCAATTGCATTCTTGATAGCAGAAGTTACTATAGCTACTCTATAAAGTATTTCTGAGTGTAGAAGACCTCCTTGCTCGTAATAGTCTTGTCTGGTGGCATATTGTAGTGCAGTAGAAATATCTCTATTAGCTTCATTCAAGATAGAAATTGTTTCAGACATCACAGAGCTGCTTTCAAAGTCTTCTAATTTATTGAGTTCATCTTTTTGATATTGTGGCATTGAACCCCAATCAAATGCATATTGAGTAGGATAATTTATTCTATAATCTTTGATACACTCTCTCGCTCTAAGGCACATTTGGTAGAAGTTGGCTTCAGGCTCAAAACGATCACTTTCTCTTTTGATAACTCCTCTTTCGACAGCATCTGGTCCGTATTTTGCAACAGTCTCGGGCCAACCTGTAAACTCTTGTGAAAATACTGCTTTTCTGATTTCCTTATCTAATACATAACTGATTCCACCAGAAAGTAATGCTCTTAAAACTTCTCCAAAATCGCCTCCACCTAAGAGTCGGCTCACCGAGGCGGCCTCTGCTACTTTACCTTTTTCTAGAGCAAATGGAGTTCCGTGGAGTTCTTTACAGTCACAAGTATAAATTGTTCCGGTTGGATCAAAAGGAATATATGGAGAAATAGCTTGTCTTATTTTATAAATAGAAGTTATAATATTACCATAAATAATATAATCAGTTAAGTTCAAATCCACTCCTATGATACCTGGTTCAAAAATAAAGATCCATCCCGTTCTGTCTAATGTTTCGTCACTATATTCCGAATCGATAGGATGGTATTTCTTATTTTGTGGATCTACCCAATATGAATTCCCACCAACTTGGGAAAAAACAGAGTTGGTAAATCTTCTCACAGATGCTTCAAATGGGATCATTTGAGCATAAATAAACCTAGTCAAACCTTTTATGAAGGCACTTGAGACATTTTCACCAGTTACATTTCGAACTATATTACCGTATTGCGCTGTTATTATTTCATCAATTTCTAAAATTGATCTATAGTTGCCACACTCATTAAACGGCGCAAGTCTTAGAGAATAGCAGTCACTTGTTGGGTTGCCACCAATGGTTCCTTGACCTTCTGGGGCTTGTGCCGTCTGAGGGTCGTAGTTATTTGTTTGAGTCGCATCAGTAGATATGGCCTCTGTATAGCCTATATTTGAGGGTGGCGTTGGCATTAGTTACACCTATTATGCAAACTTCTAATGGGTTTTGTTGCATTTGTTTCAAGATATTTATTACGCATTTCAGCCAAATAGTTCTTCCAGTCAGGAAGTTTTGTATTGACATTATTAGTCATTTTACCTGTTTTTATACCCAAAGCTGTTGGTAAAGTTGGACTTGGACTTGTACCGGTGTGAACGTGGCTTACAAGCGTATTTTCAAACTGTTCTTGTGCTTGTATTGTGTGGTCTAGCATTGTTGCTAGAACACTTACCATGTTAAACAACTCTTCTAAGCATTCTTTGAGATTATCCCCTAGTGGCATTGGCTGCAAGTTACTATCGTCATTACCGGCGATAATGTCAACTCCATAATAAGTTATGTTTTTACCACCAAGCGAGTTTTGCTCTTTTATGAATGGACCAGTAACAAGTTTGATATTTTCTCTAGCTATTATTCTTACTCCATCAGCTTTGATGCCGATACCAGACTTTGCTCGTAAAGAAATAGTACCGTGAGCTAATTCATAGTTATTATCAATGTCTGTCATTTGTGAAATATAAACGCCAGCAGCATCTGTTTTAAAGTTATTCTCTGCGTATATCTCTTCAACTCCTTTGCTTTTGGGAGGGAATGCCATACCGGCCTTTAAATAGATAGCTCCTGCGCCAGTAGCGCCTGTATTTCCATATCCGCTTGATAAACTGCCTGGTCTATCTCTTCCGATGACTATAGCTGCGTTGTTAGAATTTTCAAAAACTTTCTCATAGTCTGCTGGGTTGTGCTGTGGAACATTTTCGGGTAATTCATCTCCATTTAAACCACCATTATAGGCTTTGTCTTTTTGAAGGCGGTTTGAATAAAGTACATCTTGCTGTTCTTTTCTATAGTCTGGCTGAAACATCTTTCTGCTAGCGGTCAAGGCTCTAATAGCGCCTTTGCTTTTAGGCAAACTTTCAAGCGGACTTTCATCAGAACGACCAGATTTGAAGGCATCATTAAAAAACATTTTTCACCTATACCTTTTAAAATTACGTCGGAGTGGTGCTACTATTTGTCGGGGGTGTTTCTGACGTAGTGGGGGGATTTCCAGGAGTCCAAGGAGTAAAATTGATTACTGTTTTACCATCAATTGGATTTCCTTTTGCGTCATATATTATCAAATGTAAGTGTACTCCGGTTCCACCAGGACCAGGAATTATATTACCGGTGTTACCCATATAACCCAACATTTGACCATTTTCTATTTTATCACCTACAGAAAAACTTACTGGGGAAGCTAAATGACAATACCTAGATGCGCCAGAGCTATGTTTTATCTCTACGGCATTTCCAACTTCTTCATTACCTTCCCAGACTCTTGTTACTTCTCCGGGAGCAATTGCATATATTGGAGTTACGCCACTTTCGTTTGTAGCACCGTTAACTATGTCCAAAGCTCGGTGGGGGCGTCCTGTACTCTCTCTGAGAAGAGTGTAGTCGGACGTTAATGTAGCGGCGATATCACCTAAAGGATTTATATACATTGCGCCCATTGGAGCAGTATCCAATACTGTTCCATATGGAAGTGTTTCTCCCTCCGCGATAGCTTCGCTTGCTGTTTTCTCATTACCATCGGCGGCTTCTTCGCGAGACAAATCTGGCGAGATGTATACGTCCTTTATTATTCCATTTGTCATGAGAGTCTTATCTTGAAATTCAACGACAAGCCATTGACCTATCTTTAGTGGTTTTCTTCCCTTACCTTCAAGGGCTTCTACGGGACAATAAAACTTACCAATATTCAAGCGCATTCTTGTAATATCTTT
>Ga0129336_10000898_pt1 | contig 17623 bp, 15 predicted proteins | sample CPB6_02_DNA_FD_96878 | JGI IMG/M metagenome (GOLD analysis project Ga0129336, IMG submission 96878) | Freshwater to marine salinity gradient microbial communities from Chesapeake Bay, USA - CPBay_Sum_0.6_0.2_DNA | ecosystem: Environmental > Aquatic > Marine > Coastal | place: USA: Chesapeake... | reverse complement strand
TCGGCTTTAGCTAAGAAGTTCTTCATAGCATCGCTACCTAGAAGTTCTGATGGGTTAGGCGGAACCTGACCGGCCGGGAGAAGATCAAGGTGCTTTCGGCCCCAGCGCTGAATAACATCTGAGGGCTTCACCTGACCGATCAGGAGATTAGTTAGACCAACTGCACCTTCTACTGAGAAGTATTTGTGCATTTTTGGTTTACGAAGGTCACAGTCAACTAGCAAAACCTTGGCACCGGTATCTGCCATAGCGATGGCTAGGTTAGCAATCGTTGATGACTTACCTTCAGAAGGAATAGAAGAGGTAACAACGATTGATTTTCTACCCTCAGCAACTTCAACGAACTGAATGTTGGTTCTGAGTTGTCTAAAGGCTTCAGCTCTGGTGCTCTTCGGGCTAGTGTGAACAATCAGCGGGTTTGAGTCCGCGGTTTGGTCAAAAACAATTCCGCCTAGAACGCTGACATCGCTTTCTTCTTTTTCCGGAATGTCTTCAACGCTTCTAATTCGAAGATCAAGGCTTTCTCTAAGTAGCGATGCTCCAAAACCTAAAGCCAAACCGATAAGGGCACCGAGGGCAAGATTTAGTAGTGGCCTAGGTGATGCTGGAGCCTTTGCCGCTTGTCCTGGTTGAATAACGCTTAGCTTCACTGGAGAGGCCAAGGTTGGATCAACCGTTTCGAGGTTGGTAACCACTGCCTCTAGGGAGTTAGCTACTGAGTTGGCAATGCTGGCTGCTTTGTATGGAGAAGGATCTGAAACGGTGATTTCAAGAATCACCGTGTTTAGCGGAACACTGGTGGTGATTCGATCTGCGAGCTTGTCGGCCTCATCTTGCAGGCTTAGCTCGGCTACCACGGCATCTAGAACGGCAGGGCTGGTAACGATATCTGCATAGGATTTGACTCTTTGCTGAGTGAAGGAGTTACCGGTCAAAAGATCAGCTGCTGATTCATTGCTGCTGGTAGACACAAAGAGCCTGGTGGTGGACTCATAGGTAGGGGTGGTTAGTGAGGTAACCGCAAAAGCAGCCATGATGGCGGCTATAAATATGGTTGTAAATAGGACAAATCGCTTGCGGACGACAAGCAGGTACTCACTGAGCCTCAAAAGCTACCCCTAAATAATGGTTATGTTTCTAAACTAGCCGAAAACAGGGTTTTCTGGGCATTAAATATTCGCTAAAACCCCTAATTTACAGCCTCGTAACAATAGATAAACTTTCTGCATATCCCTCCCAAATAGCCCTATTTCTGCTATAAACTAACAAAATCCATTGGATTTATACGAGGAAATATGAAAACAAAGCTAATAGCTCTTTCGGCAATTGCTCTTCTATCAGCATCGGCCGCCGTCCCTGCTCTCGGTTACCCTGCAGGTCAGGCTCCGGTTCTAGGTCTATCTTCAGCAAGCCGCATCATTCCTGGCGATAACATCACCGTTCAGGTTTCTCGTGTCAAGGCTGGTTGTTCAGTAACCGTCTTCTGGGTTGGCGAAGGAATCTCTTCTGGCGCTAAGACTGTAAAGGCAAACGGTAAGACCGGTGCATTTAGCTTGGCTACCCCAGGAACAGCTGGTACCTACACTCTTTCTACAAACTCGATCAGCACCACTTGCTCTGGTGGCGATGCCGTTACTCTTACCAAGTCAGTAACCGTTGGAAGACTTGCCAGCATCGTAACTAAGGTTTCTTCAACAAGTGCATTCTCTTCAAAGAACCCGACTTTCTCTGCTTCAGGAACCGTTAAGTCAGGTTCAGTTGCAGTTGCAAGCCAGACTGTTACTCTTTCGCTAAGAAAAGATGGCACTGAAGTTAAGTCAACTACTGCAACCACAAACGGTTCAGGTCAATTCAGCAAGTCATTCACCGGCACCACATATGCCGCTGGTGACTACACAGTTGTTGTAACACTTGAATCTGGTGCTGTTTATGCAAGTTCGACTAAGACTTCAGCGAAGCTCAAACTGCGCTAAAGGTTGGATTTGCAACTAGCAAAAAATAAACGAAATGCCATCGCTGTTGCAGTGATGGCATTAGTTTTAACAATCCTTTATTTAGTCATCCGCGTTATTTTGATGGTGGTATCCCTTCAGAGCACCGTCAATGAAGTTGACCAACTACAAAAAATAGCTTCAACTAAAGATCTTGCTCAAATAAGCGCTGGCTTAGGTAAAGCAGCCGATGCCATAGCAATGGCCGATGCATCGGCTAAAGACCCGCTTGTTCAATTAGCTGGCTACCTGCCGGTTATCGGGGCGGATATCAAAGCTGCCAGCATCGTCGCTTCCGATGGCCGTTTAGTTTTGCAGGGTGCCCAGGATGTTAGCAACATCGCTAACCAGCTAATCAAAGCCGGTATTGGCAGTAAGCCACTTACCGATAGCACGCTGGTTTCCTCGATGCGCGAGAGCATGAGTGCGATGAATGAAGCGGTGCAAAAACTAAATCGTGATCTAGCCGGAGTTGATGCAGGTTCACTGCATTTTGGTTTAGATCAGCGAATTGGCTCAGCAAAACAAATAGTAAGTGCTTTAGCTAATGCCAGCGCCAGAATAACTCCAATTGTTCAGGTTGGCACGGTAGTGCTAGAGCAACCTGATACTAAACGGTGGTTTGTAGCTATTCAAAACCTTTCTGAACTTCGCGGCACCGGAGGAATTACCGGAGCGTATGCAATTCTCACCGCCAAAAACGGCAAGGTAAAACTTGACGAGTACGGTTCGGATAAGACGCTTCTAAAAATGGGTGGCATCAACTACAAGAACTACCCTGAAGAACTTAGAGATATCTGGGGAGTAGATCTTGCAGACTGGCGAGATATCAACGCTTCCGCCCATGCCCCGTATGCGGCCAGGCTAATGGCCGATGGTTGGCAGCAAAAGCGTGGTCAGAAAATTGACGGTGTGCTCTTTGTTGGTCAAGGTGTAGTTAGTGAACTATCCGGTGCGGTAGGGGCGATCACAGTGCGTGGGGTAAGTGTTGAACCGAGCAATGTAATTGATTTTCTCTCTAAAGATATCTATGCCAAATTCACCAATGTCCAGGTCAAAGATGCTGTGGTTGGTGAACTTGCCAAAGAGATGTTTAGCCGCTTGGTTTCCGGCAAGGTTAGTGCCAGTGGCTTCCTGAAATCAGCTGCTGAAGATACAACCGGTGATCGGATCATGGCTTGGGCTGAGGATAAAAACATTCAAAAGCTTTTCTCTAACTACCGAGTAAGCGGTGAGGTGAGTGAAAAGTTTGGTCCCAATGTTTTGGTAACTGTAAATAACGCCGGTGGCAACAAACTAGATGCCTATACCTTTGTCAAGCTGGATTATGTGCTGGGCATCTGTAATGTTGATACCTTCACCGGTTACCAGGGTAGAAAATCACGTGTCACAGTTGAAATTGAAAATAGAGCGCCGAAGAGCGGCTTACCGGCCTATGTTGATTTACGTCTAGATGACCAGTTTGGTGAGGCTAGGCCGAAGGGTTCTAACCGCGACCTAGTTACCATCTACGGTCCGGTTGGTTCAGAATCTGAAACCATTACCGTAAACGGTGAAGATGAGTTTGTCTCAATTGGAACGGACCGAAACAGACCAATCTGGGTATTTGAAGTTACTCTGCTTGCTGGTGAGAAAAAGACTCTGGTGATAGATATGGTTGAACCAATCAACGATGATAACCAGGAGTTGATTAGCGGTGCTCCGAGTTTGATTCCGCCAGTGATGCTAAATTCTCCTAGCGTTTCGGTTTCCTCAATCGGCGAATGCCGGTTGCAATAAGCACTCCGAGTGCCCCACCAATGGCATTGTTGATCACATCGTCGACTGTTGAGTAGCGAGCTGGCAATAAGAATCGCTGAATGCCTTCGGCAATAACTGAGACCAGTACTGGGCTGATAAATGCTAACCAAAATGGCGCTCTAGGGAAAAACTTCACGATAAAGATCCCGAGTGGTAAATACAGCAGCATATTGGCTATTGCTTCCAGCTGGTTATAACGAAGCCAATTGAGCCAGTCGATGCTCTGGCAGAATTTCAGAATCTCCGAGGTGACCCACCAGATGAAGCCGCCTCCGTCAACCGGAGTTGGCCAAAGTGAGGCGTAGAGCAGGATGGCTATATAGCCAACTAGTCCGAGACGAAAAATGACGTTGCTCAACGGTCTATTACCCCTGGTTTCAACTTGACTTGAGTTAGCCAATCACCTAAAGTTTAGGTCATGATGAACTTTGCGCCAGCAAGAATGATGACTGAGGCTATGCACTCAGCCATGCTGATGCGCCATGTGATGCATATGCGAATGTGCCGCTAAATCTAAAACTATTTAGCTAGACACATTACCCCCGAAGCCCCGATCGCTTCACTCCCCCATAAATCGCATAATCACATAAAGGACTTATCTAAAATGACCATTACCAATAACCCATTTGTAAGAGAAATCACCGAAGCCAGAGGCTTTGCCCTATACGTCGGCATCGACGAACAAACCGCTAAAGGACTTGGCCTGACTTTGGCCGAGATTGTCAGCCAACTGCGCAGCACCCTAGACCAAATTGCTCCTGGGCTAGCCCAAGAGTCTTTTGCGGCTGTTGCGCTGGCTAAGCCCGGCTGCGGAGGTAAAAACGTAGATGTCGTTCGCGCAGCGCTAGCCGACCCTAGAGCGCTTGCCAAGCTTTCTGAGAAAGATCAGGCAGCCAGAGGAGTGGTCATCGATCTAGCTAGGAGAAAGATATTTATTGACGGGGTGAATGCCTGCCTCACCGAAAAAGAGTTCTCGCTAATTGAGTATTTAGTAGATAACTCAGCCGAGAACATCTCGCGAGATGAGCTAGTTGATGCGCTCTGGGACGGCAGTGAAGAAATAGCCGGTCGAACTATTGATGTTCACGTTCGAAGGCTTCGAGCCAAGCTTGGTAAATACCAAGACATCATCAGAACTATCAGAGGCGATGGATATCGCTTCGACAAGCACCCAGATGTCCTAATCGAGGGCATATAAACCCTAGGCTTAGAGCATGTCGCCTAAGGTAAGAATTCGGCAAGTAGCGCTGCCGCTACTAATCAGTTATGTAGCAGGGCTAAGCCTTTTAGCACTAGTGGCTTGGTTTGGCTTCAACCGCGGTGAAAAATTCATCGTCAGAAAGCCAAGCGGTGATGGCTGGACCAACATCAGCTTTGCGGAATTTATCGGCTTGGGCATTTACGTTGTGGTGGCAGCTTTTATTGTCAGCTGCATCTCACTGGTAGTAAACAAGATCGCCCTTTATGCCGTGATGGCCTGTGGGCTTGGCATCATGATTCTCTTTTATTTAAACCTTGGCCCATCTGTAGCCCTACTACTTCTTGCCTATATCATCGGCAACATCGCTTTGTTTCGCGGTAGATCCAGAATGTATGTTTTATCGCTGGGTTATTTTGCCTTTTTCTACCAGTTCTATAGCATCCTGGCGCGCACCAACCAAGATACCCCCGGCACCGCAGCTTGGCTTATCGCAATCGACATTGTCTTTGCGGCTCCGATCTTCTATGCAATTTATAAATACATTCCCAAACAAAATCATCTAAAAGTTGAAAAGTGATCTCAGTTACGATCAGCTGCTAACTGAGTTAGCTGATCTGGTTATTGCTTCAGGGCAAAACACCCCAATTGTATTAATTGACGGTCGGGCTGGCTCCGGTAAATCAACCTTTGCCGAGAAATTACAAAACCTGCTATTCCGTGAAGGTGATTCGTTGCCGCGGATTATTCACATGGATGATCTTTATCCCGGTTGGGATGGTTTAGCTCAAGGAGCTGAATATCTCCAACGTGCAATCCTAACTCCGCTACTTCGCAACGGCTCAGCAAGCTGGCAGGAATACAACTGGGAATTGGCTAAGCGTGATTCCTGGCGCGAATTTTCTGGTGGTACCCCGCTAATTATTGAAGGCTGCGGTGCACTCAATAACTACACAGCAACTGTTGCACTTACCAGCGTCTGGCTTGATGCAGAAGAATCAGTTCGCAAGAGTCGTTGGCTAGAACGTGATGGGGATATTTTTACCGAATACTTTGATATGTGGAGCGCTCAAGAACTGGATTTTATTGCTCGGGAAAAATCAACAGAGCTAGCAAGCTTCCTACTTAACACGACGGTTACGTAGCCAAACCCTGATGCCGGCAATCAAGCTGGCAACAATAAAGAAGCCAGCAATCGCATAGGATGCGTTTTTGACTACAGGAATAGATGCCGAGTAGTAACCGGCAAGGGTTAGGCCGGTTCCCCAGGCGATCGCGCCAACTAGGTTGGCGCTAAAGAATTTGTAGTAGTTCATCTTGGCGATACCGGCAATCGCTGGAACGAAGACTCTAGCCCAAGGAACAAAGCGAGCAATAACTATTGCCCACCAGCCCCAGGCCTGAAATAGCTTTTCGCTTTTTTCAATACCGGTTCTAATCCAACTGCCTTTGCGTTTATCTAGATAGGGTCTTCCGTAATGCCGCCCAAGCGTATAGCCAACCTGATCGCCAAGCCAAGCAGCAACACCAACGCCACTAGCCATAATCCAAATATTCACATCAGAGCTAGCGGCGACTAAGCCAGCGGCAAAGACCAGCGAGTCACCGGTAATAAACGGTATAAAGGCACCGATAAATAAACCGGTACCGGCAAAGACCAAGCCCCAAACCACTAAATAGAAAAGCACTGCCCCTAAAGAGGGGAACCAACCGGCTATCTGATCACTGAGCGATGCTTGGAGAATCATTTACGGTTTACCGTAAATCATGATTTCATCTAGATCCAGGCGCACTCTAGGTGCAATTTCACGCTCGTAGGCAGGACCTTCGAGCTGCTCTGCAGGAGCAATCTTGCCCACCGCAATTAGAACAAGTAATTCTAGGTTGTCATCCAGATTCAGAATCTGTTGAATCTCCTCGCGGACGATACCGCCTAGCTGGTGGGTGTGTAGACCGAGTTCTTGAGCCTGGATAACCATAAGCGAAGCGGCTAAACCTGCGTCATACATGGCCTTAGGTAGATCTTTGCCATCAGCGGTTTTCTTTAGTACCGAAACGGCAATTAGCGCTGAAGCATCCGGTGCCCAAGCTTGGTTAAATCCGGTAAGGCCGCGCTGACAAATCTCACCGTGCAATTTATCATCACGGCTGATGTAGGCAAAGCGCCAAGGTTGCAGGTTATTAGCTGATGGTGCCCAGCGTCCTGCCTCAAGGATTGAAAGAGCTTGGTCTTGGGTGAGTAGATATTCACGATCAAAAGATCTAGGGCTCCAGCGCTCGGCTAGAACGGGTGCGATTGGCGCAGCAGTAACGGCGATTTTGTTTGGTTGCATGTTTCTAGTTTAACGCTAACCGCAGTGCTGAAAGTAATCCTTCGACATCTTCCGGCTTGGTATCCCAGGCACACATCCAGCGCACCTGACCGATGCGGTAATCCCAGACATAAAAGCGATACTGCTGCTGTAATTTCTCAATCAGATCAAACGGCAGGATCGGAAACACTGCATTGGCCTGGGTTGGGTTGGGAACACTTACCCTACCGTTTGATGAGGCGGCTAATTCTCTAACCCCTTCATCTAGAGCCTTAGCCATGGCATTAGCATGCTTGGCGTTATTGATTGCCAAATCATCTTGTAATAGGGCAATCAATTGAGCACTAACAAAGCGCATCTTGCTCGGTAGTTGCATTGAGGTCTTCCGAAGGAAAGGAATGCTTTCGGCAAGCAATTTGCTATTTAGCACTACCACCGCCTCAGCAGCCAGTGCACCAATCTTGGTACCGCCAAAGCTAACTAGGTCAACCCCGACATCGGTGGTGAAAGCTCTGAACGGAAGATCTAGAGCGGCAGCAGCATTGGATAACCTTGCTCCATCAACGTGTAGATACAAATTGTTCTGGTGTGCAAAATCAGCTAGTGCTTTGATCTCCGCTGCGGTGTAGACGGTGCCCATTTCTGTGGTCTGGGTGATGCTGATGGCTGAAATCTGAGCGCGGTGCACGCTACCGATGTCAAACAGGTAGGGCTTTATAAGTTCCGGAGTTAGCTTGCCGTCGGTGGTTGGAATAGTCCAAAGCTTAATGCCAGCCATTTTTTCCGGTGCGCCACCCTCATCAGCGTTGATGTGAGCTGTCTCAGCACAGATAACCGCTTCCCAGCGGCGAACCACTGAAGAAAGGGCGATCACATTGGAGCCGGTGCCGTTAAATACCGGGAAGACTTCAGCCTGATCGCCAAAGGTTTGCTTGAATATGGCGCTTAGCTCTTCCGTTACAGTGTCATCGCCGTAGGCCACCTCGTGGCCCTGGTTAACCTGCTGCATAAGTTCAAACAGTTTCGGGTGCACGCCGGCATAGTTATCGCTGGCAAAGCCACGCCAAACTTTTCTGTTCTCTAGGGACATCTTTGACTCCGATAGTTAGTTACCTGCTACTAATCTACTTGACTAAATTGGAGGTTCATAAAGGCGAACATATGCATTCATTCCCGAAATGACTTGGTAAGAATGTAATAGATGGAATACATCGGGGAGTAAGGAAGCATGTATCAGCGGACAGTACTGGTGGTGGAGGACGAGCCCTTCATCAAGGGCCTAGTTGCCGACAAGCTCAAAAGCGATGGCTTTCAGGTAGAACTTGCCTCCAGCGCGGCTGAGGCTAGGAAAATAACCGCTAACAAAGACATCGACATAGTTGTCCTGGACATTGATTTAGGGTCGGGTCCATCCGGTTTAGATCTAGGTCTAGCGCTAAATAAAATGCATCCGGAGCTTGCACTGGTCTTTCTCACCCACGTACCAGAACCTAGGATCTTCGGTGTTGACGGTAAAACAATGCCAAAAAACGTCGCCTACCTACTAAAGCAAAGGTTGGCTGACCCTAATCTCTTGAAAGATGCCATCGAGGCTGCTCTCCGGGAGAATGTTGGGCTGGAATTCCGCGATGATCTAAAGCCAACTCACCCACTGGTCAATGTTTCTAGGACCCAGCTGGATGTATTGAGAATGATTGCCAAGGGCTATTCCAACCAGCAGATCGCTGAAGCTCGAGGAACAACACTTAGAGCTGTTGAGAACTTAGTAAATCGTGCGATTGCGGCAGCTGGCATTGATGTCAAGTCAAAAACCAGTGCCAGAGTTATTGCGGTCAGAGAATTTATCCGGGTAGCTGGTTTACCAGAATAGTGAATCTGGATCTGCTGAAGCATCTTTGAGTTTCTCGTAATCAAGAATCAAACATTCAATGCCGCGGTCCTCAGCGAGAGTTCTAGCCTGAGGCTTTATTTCCTGTGCTGCAAAGATGCCTCTAACTGGGGCAAGGGCAGGGTCTCTATTTAATAGTTCCAAATATCTAGTTAGCTGCTCTACTCCATCAATTTCACCGCGACGCTTAATTTCAATAGCAACACTTTGACCAGTTGCATCTTTAGCCAAAATATCTACCGGACCAATAGCCGTTTGATATTCTCTTCGAACTAGTTTGCTACCCTGACCGATCAGTTCAATCTGGGCTGCCAGTAATTCTTGCAAATGCGCTTCAACACCGTCTTTGATTAACCCGGGGTCTTTACCAAGTTCATGATCAATTTCCTCATGAATATGATGAATCTGTATCCAGAGGATGTCCGCTGTTTTTAACTGGCTTACCCGCCAGATCTCTTTAACTCCTTTGGCAAGCTGTTCTTCATCGGGTTCATGTTTAGAAAAATTACACGGTGGGTTCATCCAGTTCAACGGCTTATACGAGCCTGTTTCACTGTGAATTAGTATGCTGCCATCGCCTTTTAGCATAAGTAGTCTTTTAGCCAACGGCAGGTGGGCGGAGAGCCGACCAGCGTAATCGACCGAGCAATCGGCAATAACCAGACGCATTATTTCTTGGGTTTTTTGGCTTCTAGGGTCTTTAGCCGCTCAGTTAGTTCCTGAAGTAGCTGATCCTGGTGATCAAGGTGCTTTTGAATCTGGTTAGCTTCTTCCAACACGGCAGCCGAGTCTTCATAGGTGAGAATGGCCCTGCGCTCCGAGTTAGCCGCCTGGATGTTTTGGCCAACGATAATGATCGGGAGCAAGACAAGCTGGAGACAGGTTTGTGCAATCCAAGAAATAATCAGTATCGGATCGCCGTCCATGATTACCGCCGGCAGGCTAACTAGCGATAGCAGGAAGAACAGGTAGGCCGCCCACATTGTTCCAACGCCTTTGGTAATTAGGTAACCAAATTTCTGGTTAAAGCCTCTAGGGCCGGCTTCTTTTAATACCTCATCGGCATTTTCCGGCCTAAGTCCTTTACGAGCAGCAACGTGGGGATGCTGAACGTATTTGAACTTAGCTGGCATATCAGGACTCGATTTCAAGCTTCATAGAAGTAGGGGCGCTAGTTACCGAGCGAACCTTGATGCTTTTCACTTCATGGCCAAGCTGTTGCTCAACGCGGGTCTTTAGCGCTGTTGGTTCTAATTCAATGTAATCGGTGGTAAGCGCAAACTGCTGAGTGCTTCGTCTCGGTAGAACTTTAGGGTGATCGACTATATAAACTGCGCCAACCAGCAAGACCGCATAGACGCTCTGTACCAAAAGATCATATGCCGGGATCCCGAGGCTAAGCCCCATGGCTAGGGCTACCAGCAAATACACAATTTCTACCCAGCCTAGGGTTACCGAACGCAAACGGAATATCGAAATAACACTAAATAAGGCAAAGCCAACACCGATAGAGATTGTGAAGGTTCCTAAAGCGCCGCCTAGAACATAGAGGGTGATGTTGATTAGACAGATTGCAACAAAGACATCACGACGCTGGTGCCGGCGATAGAAAAATACGTAGGCTAGAAGATACAGTAAGAAAAGATCGATAGCCAAGGTGGCTAGCAAGATTGGGTAATCAATTGGAGTCACAAGGTTAGACTAGTCCAAATGAACAAATTTGCTCGAATACTTCAGCTGATAGTTGGCTTAGGCCTTGTCGGTGCGGTGCTCGCACCTGGGCTATCCCCTGCCCAAGCTGCCAGTCCACTAAAAATCGAAGATTTATACAATCCGCTAAAAATAGTCCGATCAGATTTATCCATACCGGCTAATTCGATTGCTTCGCTGCGCAGCGCACCAAAGACCTATGTTCCAGCCTCAATCAGCATGTCTCTAGACGGCCGGGTTAGCGGTAGTGTGGCAATTTTGGTAAGGCTCAAGGGCTCTACCTCGCTGCAGTATGACGGTGGCGATATTGACGGCACCCCCTCGTTCAAGATCAAATTTCCCAAAGCAACCACACCCTACGGCTACCTTGGTCTTCGCCGCATGACATTCAATGCAATGCTCCAGGACAATAGCAAGATCCATGAATACGGGGCATACGCGCTGTTTAACGCCATGGGCGTTCCAGCTTCCAAGACTGGTTGGCAAAGAATCTACATGAACGGCAAAGACATGGGCCTCTACATAAACGTAGAGACACCTGATTCGGTTTTCATGCAAAAGCGCTTCAAAGACATTACCCAGCACATTTATGAAGGTAGAGCGAACAAGGATTGGGAAATCGGTAATTCCGATGGAACTGCCGATACCGGCTCATTCCTAGTTGACTACGGCTGGAAAGTAACGCCAAATAAGGATGATCTTTCCACCCTGTTTGACTACATGAGCGACTTTATTCCTGCGGACTGGTACAAAGGCATGGCAACGGCAACGAATCGAACATTACTAATTCGTTCGTTTGCAGTAGAGAATTTCCTGAGCCACTGGGACTCATATTCTGGGCCGCTAAAAAATAACTACTTCCTTCGAAGTAATACCAAGGGTCAATTCACCTATATCCCTTGGGGTACCGACCAAACTTTCGGTGAAAACAGAAAAACCGATACCCTCGGCGATACCTTTAGCGTGCCACTACTGGCAACAACTAGCGCACACCCCTATGACTCTAGAAAGTCATATCGCGGTAAAGCCTACGTAATGTGTATTCAATATTCGGTTTGTAAAAAGGCATACCTGCTGGAGCTAAAAGCAGTATCGGCCAAAGCCACCGGCATGAAGCTAGCTACCCAGATGAAAGCGGTAGCAAATGTAATCAACCCGGTTCTGGCCATTCAGTTTAAGAACAATCCGAGCAAGATGACTCTGGCCCGTAACGAACAAACCAGATCAATCAGTTACATTGCCAAGCGCCAGAGCGAAGTTGCGGCACTCCTAAAAAGTAACGGAATTAAATAACTCCAGCTAGCTGAGCAGTTAGCACCAGCATCACTATTCCACCGAGGCGATAAACATAACGCCAGCGCGGTTTCTTTATTGGCCGTTCTTCGCCATCTCTACCTTCGCGGCCAAATAGACCTATTACACCAACTAGGAACATCGGTATCGGTAAGAGTAGGAACGACCACTGCGCAAAATCAGGCAGGTCACCAAGCCACTGGCCCAGAAACAGCGAGCTGTAACCCGCTACAACTAGGCTAAAGGCCAACCCCGGCAAGCCAGTTGGGATTACCTTCCAAAGCAGTGGGCTATTAGGCAGTTTGTCCTCAAACCAACTAAATATATTCGGCAGGATAAACAAGATCGAGCCAAGCCAAACCTGCCAGGTGTTACCCATGAAGGCTGCGGTAACAAAAATGAATACACCCAATCGAACCAGAGTTGATAAAACTTTCTGTAACTGGCTTGTTTCTAATACTTCGGTTGGGTTTATCTTATCTAGCCGCTGAGCGAAACTTCTGGTAGCCAACTCTTCTAGGAGGATGCGAATAACCACCGCAAGAGATAGGAAGAACGCAAAGTCAGCTACGTGGTTTGCCGCCGATAGGGTTTTACCAGCTAGGGCCGGCAAAGTTGCCACCATCGCCGATGCGGTCCAACCGGTGAAGAAGAGTAAAACTGCGATATCGACTAACCGATCCCAGAAATAACTAAAGCCGGTTTCAAAGTGTTTACGAATCTGCCTGAAAGCTACCGAGATAAGCGCTGGACCAAAACCCATCACTATTACACCGAGCATCATGCGGACATCGGAAACCGAAGAGATTCCGAAGTTAGCGATCATGCCGATTACAAATATTGTGGTTGCCAATAAACCGCTAAAAGCATCAAAGAGACCTAAGACTGAAATGGCTAGGAATAATTGCCAACTTGGCGGAGCTAGTTCAGTTGCCGGTTCTGCTAATGCCGTAGCTGCTAGTAGTGCGCCGGCTAATGGGAAGACTAACCAGAGCGAACCGAGTTGCGCCCGAAGGTATGCCCCGTCGTTGACGATCTTTGAGATTACTGGTGAGAATTTAGATATTTTCACGGTGAGATCATGGCTGAATTTATCTAAGAAAGTGAAAATAGCTAATTTAAATATCGGTATTCGATCTCCCCAACCGGTGTGAGCTGAAGTGAATGTTTCAACCTGAGCATCGATGTTGGCAATCTCACCGTCTTCTTCAGCAACACTCTGCTCGCCTGTTGCGCTGGCGCTAGCCGATGAACTAGCCGCCGAACTGGTACCGGCCGCTGAAGTTGCCGCTCCCGCTGCAGCCGCTGCTGCGGCGGCTACCGATGAAACCACTGCCACAGTTGTTGCTGTGGTCTTTACTACCTGGGCAACAGCTTCCGGGGTGCCTAGCGGGTCAAATGGGACGCTTGGGGCCAGATCATCTCCGGTGGCACCGATTGCTGGGTTGGCCACAGGTTGACCGACATTTAGGGTCGGCAGGCTTAGCTCTAATAGGCCAGCGCCTGGGTCCGCCACCGGTGGCGCGTCGGGGGTTAGTTCAGAAACTACCTCTGGAAGGCCCTGAGCGGGCGCTATAGCGTTGATGCTCAGGTTTACCTGTTGTCCACCGAGGTTGGTCTCGGCATCGGTAACCGCCCTAGAAATCCTTATCGGAGCGGCCTGACCGAAAGATCTCGGTAGGGACATGGTGGTAACTACGTCCTTGGCGATTACCACCAGGCGGATATTAAATTGGCCTTCTTTAGCTACGCCAAAGGCCTCGGCTGAAACGGTATCCCCACTGAAAGAGGTTCTCCCCAGATACTGCCAGAGATTTCCGGTTTGAATAAAGGCAATTAGATCTGAACTAGCCGCTACCTCTGGGGATACCCGAATATTCAAATCAACTGATGAACCGACCTCGATTTCCTGGCTGTTCTCGTAGTTGAAAACATCACCCGGCTGGGCTGAAGTCAAATCGGTAACTAAATTAGCTGTCGGCGCTCCAGCCATTGGGGCATAGATGCCTAACTCGAGAAGAGCCTTTTGCGTTTCAGCATCTAATTTTGAGAAAACAGATTGCACTGGAGCGTCGAGGAACTCACTCGGTATCTCTCCGTCGGTAACTTGAACAGAAATTGCTGGAGAATTCTTTTCATTTAGCTCAGAAGAAATTTCTGTTACCGGTCCAAGATTTCCTGCGCTATCTCTGATTGAGTTAGCTAATAATTTCAGTCCGAATGTTCCATCAGTGCATTTGGTCAACGACATTTGAAAGTTAGTGTTAGCTCCAATTAGGTAACCAATTTCACAATCAGCTGATGTTCCAATAATTGCAAAATTACTTCGAGTGAGCGATTGCACGCTCTCCGAAAGCTTCACATCATAAACTTTGACATCTGCCCTGAGAGTAGCCGGCTGAATTGATATTTGAGCAGTAGGGACAGTTTGATCTAAATCAATTGTTTTTGATTTGGTGCCGGAGATTGCTGCAATCAGTTCTCCAGAAATCGGTTTTGCCGATAACTGTCTGACGTTGAAGACATAGACAGTCTCGGCACGAGCGGAAAGTTTTGAAATCTGAGTAACCACAAACTCGGTTTGTGAACTGGCCGAACCGGAGAACGTTATATCCTTCGGATCAATTACTGCATCCGCTGAAGTTCTTACCTCAAGCCGGAGATTCTTTGAGCTAGTCGGGCTAGAGGTTAGGAATGAAACGCTACTTGGGGCAAGTTTGAGGGAATAGCGAATAGTAATTTGACCCGATCCAGCGGCATCGATGTAACTGCTAGTTACCACTGGGCCAGTTACCGGTGTATTCGAACCCGCTGAACCACCAAAGCCGGCGGCTTCACGGCCACCGTTTGGTGCTTGATATAGTTCTCCACCAGCGCCTCCATTTAAGCCGCCGCCGCCGCCACCGCCGCCACCGCCATCACAATAGAAATCGCAGGAAGAATCGGTTCCGGTTCCGCCTTGACTGCCTTTGTCGTAGTAGAGAAATCCGGTAATGCGCTTTGAAACACCAACACAACCATCGCCCCAAGATTCATTGTTGGCTGTAATGGTGATTTTATTTTTGCCAACTAAATCCGGAGTGATTACTTTGCCACACTGCGAGTTGCTTCTAGATTCCCACCGCAATTTACTGGAGACAAAGCTGGCTCCAGCCGGTGCATTGTATGTAGCCGTCATATTCTCAGAGATGTTTACGGCAACTGAAACAGTACTGATTCGACCGTCGGTGCTTCCTGAGGTTGACCCATTTATCGAGTTGGCTGAGCCACCGCCACCGCCTGCACCAGCAGCAATGTATTCCTGATTATTAATTAGCAGTACTGTTGCGGCTCCGCCACCGCCACCAGCGCCTGAGGAGCCTGTTGTGCCGGCGTTTCCGCCTCTACCGCCATCGAATGCATTTTTGTATGTAGAGAGCCCACCAGCCCCACCTCCGTTGCCGCTGGCCCCAGTACTACCGTTAGCGCCAGCCTGTCCAGGGAAAAGCTTGATTGGGACTGATGATATATCGCTATAGCGAAGAAGCAATCTTCCTACTTGGCCTGACTCAGCAGCTGTGCACCCAGCGCCACAGTCGATTCCTCCAGCACCGCCTGCCGCACCGATAACCTCGATTTCAACGGGACCGAGATCTTTTGGAACTATAAAATTCTTTGCGCCTTGCTCGTAACTAAATCTGGCCTCACAGCGGCCTTCAACCAGAACAAAATCTTTCGCACAAGCCTGCTCCAGTTGGTTAGGGTTAGCCAAGATTACATCGGCTGCGGCTAAGGTGAAAAAGCTGGCCAGGGATAAAGCCATCAACGAGTTCCTAGTTTTTATCCAGAAATTCCTCATGGCTCTCCAAAGATTGGCTGAATTAGTTTCAGGTCAATTCTAGAATCAGCAGAATACGCAATCAGAGTTGACTTCGCATAAACGAATACCTACTCCGTGGTTTCTGCCTGCCCAGTCTCTGGCCCAAATTCAGAACAAATCTGATCTACCCGCTCTTTAGCAAGGGCAACGTTTGCCTCTAATTGAGCCAGTGAACCCGGATCAACATCTGAATTAAGCGCCGCGAAGTACTGTCTGGAAATCATAGAGAAAGTTACGAAGGAGTCTTGAGTTAGTTTTGTGCCAGCCGACTGCCCGAAAAGCATCAGGTCAGATAAAAAGGCTGGAACATCATCATCTAGTGTTGGCAAGGCGCGAACTGAATAGTTCTGGCAAGACACTCGATCTAACCCTCGTAGCGTGGAGTTATATAGGTTTGCTGCGGTGAAAATTCCGGAGATCATGACCACCACTGCCGTGTAGATCAGGTAGCGATAGAGCAGTTTGCTGGGAACCTTATCGGCAAAATTTGATCTACGAACCATGAATGCAGCCCATATATTCAGCGCTGTGGCAAGAAGAATGCAGCCAAGGGCTAAAGCAAAAGTATCGGCCTTGGTGAAGCGGATTAGCCTAAACATGGCCTGGAACACTTCAAAGTAATTACGATCCGAGAATCTAATTGCCAGCGGTATGGCTGCGATAAATGGGGTTAACAGCAACACTGCCGCCGGAGAAATTGCCAACCAGAATTTCATCTTGGAGCTAATTGGTGTAATGAAAAGAACTGCAACCAAAAGATTGATCACACAAAAAGATATGTAGATTGCCACAAAGGTTTTCAACAGCACTTCATAATCAGCCACACTCTCGCTGGATAGGAAGACTAGGTAGTCATTGATGGGAAACCAGAAACTAACTATCCAGAAAACTACGGTTGAACTGGCCAGCAAGAGTAAGGCGGCGCGGAAATGGCGCAGACGACTGTGCATGAAATTCTCCTAAATTACCTAAACTAAGCCTAATCTTGTCGGCCGAAACAGTGGCAGAATTAGAGCAATGGTTAACTATCAAGGTAAAACAGCCCTGATCACTGGGGCAAGTTCAGGCTTAGGTGAATCCTACGCATTGGCGCTAACCGATATGGGAGCGCATGTGATTCTGGTTGCCCGCCGCGCTGATCGGCTTCGTAATTTAGCCGACCGTATCAGCGCTAAACACGGAATCCTTGCCGCAACTGTGCTGCCGATGGATTTGAGCCGTAAGGATGCGGCAGCGAGTTTATCCAAAATCCTCAAAGGTCGTAACTATCAAATCGACATCTTGATAAATAATGCTGGATTTGGCCATGCCGTTCACTTTATAGACGAAGACCCCCAGTCAGTAATCGATGAGCTAACCGTAAATGTCAGCACTCTGGTTGAGCTTACCCACGCCTTTCTGCCTGCTATGGTCGAGCGTAAAGACGGGATTGTCATCAACATCGCTTCTACGGCTGCTTTTCAGTCGCTACCTTTTATGGCCGTTTACGCAGCCACCAAAGCCTTTGTGCTCTCCTTCACAGAAGCGCTCTGGGGTGAGTATCGCAGGAGCGGAGTAAAAATTCTGACCGTT